>Ga0307469_10000031_pt1 | contig 51785 bp, 51 predicted proteins | sample atmos_gasesAM2C__FD_203084 | JGI IMG/M metagenome (GOLD analysis project Ga0307469, IMG submission 203084) | Hardwood forest soil microbial communities from Morgan-Monroe State Forest, Indiana, United States - atmos_gasesAM2C_515 | ecosystem: Environmental > Terrestrial > Soil > Temperate... | reverse complement strand
TAGTTGTGGTACGTCGCCTCGGCAAGGTCGGCCGAGATGCTCGCGTTCACGACGGGATTCGCGAGCAGCGCGTCGCACACCGCACGCGAGATGAACGGCAGGTACGTGAGCGAGAAGCCCTCGCGGCGACGGAACTCGTCGCCCTTCGCCGCGCGGAGTTTCGCGATCTCCTCCATGTCGACCTCGATGACGTTCCACGCCCGCGCGGACGTATCGAGCGACGCGCGCATGTGCTCGGCGATGCGCTTGCGGATGTGCGTGAGCGGCTGGACGTCGGTGCGTTCGCCGGCGCCTTCACGAGTGGCGGGCGGCGCAGCACGCTTGGCGGGGGCCGCGGCCGGTGCGGGCGCCGCTCCCTTCCCATCACCGGACGGAGCACCGCGATCCACGAACGCGAGGACGTCGTCGCGCGTGACTCGTCCGCCGGCGCCGGTGCCGCGCACCTGCGAGACGTCGACGTTGTGCTCGCGCGCGAGCTTGCGGACGAGCGGTGACAGGACCTGGCCCGGTTCCTCCTCTTGTGTCGCGACTTCGGTCGCCTTCGCCGCTGGACGCGCGGGCGCTTCAGCGGGCGCTGGAGGCGGCGGCGCCTGCGCAGGCTTCGCCGGCTCGGGTTCCGCGGGCTCAGGTTCCGGTTCTGGGTCGGGTGCTTTCTGTTCGGCGGCCGCCGACTTCGCCGTCGCGGCCGCGCTCCCGCCCTCGTCGATCTCGCAGAGGGCCGTCCCGATCTCGACGGTGTCGCCTTCTTGCACCAGGATCTTCACGAGCGTCCCGGCGACCGGCGACGGGATCTCGGTGTCGACCTTGTCCGTCGACACCTCGACGAGCGGATCGTCCACGGCGATGGTGTCGCCTTCGTGCTTGAGCCAGGTAAGGATCGTCCCCTCGACGACGGACTCTCCCATCTGCGGCATGTCGACCTTCGTCGCCAACGTCTCCTCCGTTGTTAGCCGTGAAATGGTCTGCCGATAGCTTCGAGCGCAGCTTCGCCGACGACCTCGGACAGCGTCGGGTGCGGGTGCACGAACGCGGCGACCTCCGCCGGACGCGCTTCCCATCCGACGATGAGCAGCGCTTCGGCGAGAAGCTCAGTCACACGGACACCGATCATGTGGATACCGAGGATCGCACCATCTTTGTCCCAAACGAGCTTCGAGAACCCGCGCGCGGCGTGCATCATCTGGGCTTTCGCGATGCCCGCGAAGTTGTGCTTCGTCACCTGCACGTCGTAGTCCTGCTCGCGCGCCTGCTCCTCGGTGAGCCCGACCGATGCGATCTCCGGCGTGCAGTACGTCGCATGCGGGACGCCCCGCTGGAAATCGACGGCGACCGGCGAGCCGCCGGCGATGCGTTCGGCGGTCGCGAAGCCCATGCCGAAGCCGACGTGCGCGAACTGCGGCGTCCCCGCCGTGCAGTCACCCATCGAGTAGATGTTGTCGCCGGCACGGTTCGCGGCGTCGATGACGATGTACCCGCGGTCGGTCTTCACGTCCCAGCGCTCGAGGTCGAGCCCGTCCGTCGCGGGGCCGCGTCCGACGGCGACGAGCACCTGATCGACGTCGAGCGTCTCCGTCGCGCTCCCCTTCGTGAACGTGAGCCGGACACCGCCGTCCGACTTCTCGACGTCTTCGACCTTGGCCCCTGCGTGTGTCGTGATGCCGCGCCGTTTGAAATGCGCGGCCAGTTCCTTGCTGATGTCGGGATCTTCGAGCGGGACGAGGCGCTCGAGCGCTTCGATGACCGTCACCTCGGCGCCGAAGGAACGATAGACCGAGGCAAACTCGACGCCGACGGCGCCGGCGCCGATGATCGCGATCTTGCTGGGGAACGTTTCGCTCGTGAGTGCGTCGTCCGAGGTGATGATCTTCTCGCCGTCCGGATCGAGGCCCGGCAGCGACCGCGCGTAGGAGCCCGGCGTGAGGACGATGTTCGTCCCCGTGATCGCCTGACCGTCGACGAGGATCGTCCCGCGGTCTCCGATCGTGCCGTTGCCGATGATCGTGTCGATCTTGCGGGCCTTGATCAAGCTCTGGAGACCGGCGTAGAGCTTCTTCTGCGGCTCCGACTTCGACTTCTGCACGGCGGCCCAATCGAACGACGCGTCGCCGACCGTGATGCCGAGGCCCTTCGCGTCCGCGATGGCGTCCATCGTCTCGGCGGCGTGCAGGAGTGCCTTCGTCGGGATGCAGCCGCGATGCAGGCATGTGCCGCCGACCTTGTCACGCTCGACGATGGCGATCTTCAATCCGAGGATCGCGCCGCGGAGCGCGAACGCGTACCCGGCCGGACCTGCACCGAGAACGACGGCGTCGTATGTGGTCTCCGCCATGGGCGGTCAGTCTATCCGTCCCGCGTTAGGCTCCTTCTGTGCGACGCGTCATCACGATGGCGGCGGTTCTCGCCTTCACCGCGATCGCTTCCCCGGCGTACGCGCCCGCCGGCTCGACATTCAAGGACCTCCACGTCGTGGCGAGAGCGAAGGGCGTCCTCATCCGCCCGCGACATGGTCGCGGCGCCCAGGTGACGTGTCCGAGTGGCGACCGCGTCCTATCCGGTGGCGCGTACTTCCATGTGGCGGGACAGCAACCGACTCCGACGCTCGGCCGGGCCGCACACACCATCGACTCGTATCCGGTCCTGTCGAAGTTCGCGCAAGGCGAAGGCTGGCATGCGGACGGATTCAACATGACTCACCACCGAACGCTCGAGATGACTGTCGTCGCGAGGTGCACTGCCGTCGACATCTTCGGTGGCGGCGGAGGCCCGGGCGCTGCGCTCGATCAGGGGATGACGACCGAGATCGACGCGCCCTGTCAGGCCGGACAGGTGCCGTACGCGGGCGGCACCCACGTCGGTCCGGACAGCGGAATCCAGAGCATCGACCCGCTCGGCGCAAGTGCCCACCAATCGAGCTCGGTCGCCGACATCGCCTCCGACTCATGGCTCGCCACGTTCGCGAATGAATCGTCCGTCCGTATCGACGTCGGGACCGATGTCGCGTGCACACTACAACTCGTCGCGTACGAACCGGTCGTGCAGCGGACCTTCGACGAGACGGGGCACGGCATCGGAGGCGTGGCCCGCTGTCAGAAAGGTTCGCACGTCGTGACCGGCGGAGCATTCTTCCACCAACGCAACCATGGGATCGCAGCGACGGACGCCGACCGTGCCGTCGTCGCGAGCTCCGCGCCGCGAGGCAACAACACCGGCTGGTACGCCGACGGCTTCGCGAAGGAAGGTCCGACCGACGACTTCCAGCTGACTGTCGAAGCGATCTGTCTGCCCAACTGATCGGCGCGGTTGGTTAGGCTCTTCCGGCTATGGCCGACACGCGGATCGAGAAGGACACGATGGGCGAGGTCGCCGTTCCGGCGACTGCATACTGGGGAGCGTCCACACAACGCGCCGTCGACAACTTCCCGATCTCCGGCAAGACGTTCCCGCCGCGGTTCATCCGCGCGCTCGCGCTCATCAAGGGCGCAGCCGCCGAGGTCAACAACGAGCAGAAGCGACTCGACGCCAAACGCGCGAAGCTCATCGCGAAGGCCGCGAAACGCGTCGCGGACGGCGAATTCGACGACCACTTCCCCCTCGACGTCTTCCAGACGGGTTCCGGCACGTCCACGAACACCAACGCGAACGAGGTCATCGCGAACGTCGCGAACCTCGCCGCCGGGTCGAAGCTCGCCGCGAAGGATCCGGTGCACCCGAACGACCACGTGAACATGGGCCAGTCCTCGAACGACGTGATCCCAACGACGATCCACGTGGCCGCGCTCGAGGGGGTCGTCCATCACCTCCTGCCGGCACTCGAACAGCTCCACGCTTCGCTCGCGCGCAAGTCGAAGGAGTTCGCGAAGCTCGTGAAGACGGGACGCACCCATCTGATGGACGCCACGCCCGTCACGCTCGGCCAGGAGTTCGGCGGGTACGCGCGACAGATCGAGCTCGGCATCGCGCGCGTGAAGACCGCGGTGCCCCGTCTCGGTGAGCTCGCGCTCGGCGGCACGGCCGTCGGGACGGGCCTCGACACGCTCAAGACGTTCGCGCCCGCGGTGATCGCGAAGGTCGCGAAGGCGACGAAGCTCGAGCTGAAGGAAGCGCGCAACCACTTCGAAGCGCAGGGCGCGCAGGACGGATGTGTCGAGATGTCCGGGGCGCTCAAGACGGTCGCCGTATCGCTCGTGAAGATCTGCAACGACCTGCGGTGGATGAACTCGGGCCCGAAGGGCGGCCTCGCCGAGATCCGGCTCCCCGACTTGCAGCCGGGGTCGTCGATCATGCCCGGCAAGGTCAACCCCGTGATCCCGGAGGCGACGATCCAGGTCTGCGCGCAAGTGATCGGCAACGATGCCGCGATCACGTTCGCCGCCGCGACGGGGAGCTTCGAACTGAACGTCGCGCTGCCCGTCATCGCGATCAACCTCATCGATTCCGTCGAGCTCCTCGCGAACGCGTCGAAGACGCTCGCGTCCAAGTGCGTCGACGGCATCGAGGCGAACGCCGAGGACATGCGCGCGGTCGTCGAACGCGGCGAGATCATCTCGACCGGCCTCAAGCCGCTCCTCGGCTACGAGAAGGTGGCCGAGGTCGTGAAGGAAGCGCGCAGAAGCAAACGGACGATCCGCGAGGTCGTCCTGGACATGGGACTCCTCTCCGAGATGGAGCTGGACAAAGCACTCGACGTCGAGTGGATGACGAAAGGCGGATTGCCGGAATGACCACGGCCGGGAAGGACAACCTCACTCGCGTCGAAGCGCAGGAACGCGCGCGGCTGATCGGCGACGTGTCGTACGAGATCACATTGAACCTTCGCGAAGGCGCAATCACCTTCGGCTCGGAGACGACGGTGCGCTTCACGTGCCGTGATACGTCCGCGAAAACCTTTATCGACTTCGACGCCGTCGAGCTGCAGGAAGTGACGCTGAACGGCCGCGTCCTCGATATCAAGGAAACGACGGACGGACGCATCCCACTCGACGCGCTGGACGAGACGAACGAGCTCGTCGTCGTCGCGACGTGCGAATACGCGAAGACAGGCACGGGCCTGCATCGCACGGTCGACCCCGTCGACAAGAACGCGTACACCTACACGCAGTTCGAGCCGTTCGACGCGCACCGAGCGTTCGCCTGCTTCGACCAGCCGGACATCAAAGCCACGTTCTCGTACAAGGTGGAAGTGCCGGAGGAGTGGGTCGTCGTGTCAAACACGCGCCCGCTCTCGCGTCCGGACGAAGGGAAGGCCGGGACGTGGTCGTTCGGCGCCACGCCGACGATGTCGACGTACCTGGCGTGCGTGTGCTGCGGACCCTACGTCGGCGTGTTCGACTCCCACGATGGCATCGAGCTCGGCTGGTGGTGCCGGAAGTCGCTCTCCAAGTACATGGACCCGGACGAACTGTTCGCGCTCACGAAGGCCGGCTTCGACTTCTACCAGGATCTCTTCGACTACCGGTACATGACGAAGAGCTACGACCAGGTGTTCTGTCCGGAGTACAAGTTCGGCGCGATGGAGAACCTCGGTTGCGTCACGTACTCCGAGCGCATGATCTACCGCTCGAAGGTCACGGAGGCCGAGCGCGAAGCGAGGGCCGAGGTGATCCTCCACGAGATGGCGCACATGTGGTTCGGCGACCTCGTGACGATGCGCTGGTGGAACGACCTCTGGCTGAATGAGTCGTTCGCGACGTACATCTCGTACCTCGCGAAGGAGCGCGCGACCCGTTTCACGAACTCGTGGGTGAGCTTCGCGTCCGGGGAGAAGAATTGGGCGTACCGCCAGGACCAGCTGCCGACGACGCACCCGATCGTCGCCGACATCCCGGACATCGATGCCGTCCATCTCAACTTCGACGGCATCACGTACGCGAAGGGTGCCTCGGTGCTGAAGCAGCTCGTCGCATGGGTCGGTGAGAAGTCGTTCTTCGAGGGACTTCGCCGCTACTTCAAGACGCACGAGTGGGGCAACACCGAGCTTCCTGACTTCCTCGCACCACTCGCCGACGAGTCCGGACGCGACCTTGCCGCATGGTCGAAGGAGTGGCTCGAAACCTCCGGGGTGAACTCCATACGTATGGACGGCACTGCCGTCGTGCAGGAAGGCGACCTGTTGCGCAGCCACCGCATGGCGATCGGGCTGTTCGACGCGACGGGGTCGTCGTTGGACCTGCGCCGCGAGATCGAGCTGGACGTCGTCGGGGCTCGGACCGAGGTTCCCGAGCTCCAGGACGAAGCACCCGCCGACCTCGTGCTCCCGAACCACAAGGACCTCGCCTACTGCAAGATCCGGTTCGACGAGCGGTCGCTTCAGACGCTCACTGACGGCCTGCGCGACCTGCGCGATCCGCTCGCGCGGACGCTCTGCTGGAACGCGTTGTGGGACATGGTGCGTGACGCCGAACTGCCGGCCCGGCGGTACGTCGACATCGTGCTCAACAACGTGGGGACCGAGACGGACATCGGCGTCGTCGGTGACCTGATCGGACGGATCGGTGCGTCCCTCGACACCTACGGGGAGCCGGCGAACCGCAACGCGTCGTGGCTCAAAGTGTCGAAGGCGCTCCGGACGCTGCTCGACGGCGCGGAGAAGGGCTCCGACTTCCAGCTCGCGTTCGCGCGCGGCTTCATCGGTTCGGCGACGGCGAAGGAGGACGTCGCGTTCGTCCGCGGACTCCTCGACGGGACCGACAGCATCGACGGCGTCGAGATCGACACCGACCTGCGGTGGATGATCGTCGCGACGCTGGCGTCGTCCGGCGAGATCGATGACCGCGTGATCGCGGCCGAACTCGAACGCGATCCGACGGATCAGGGCGAGCGCCAAGCGGCGAATGCGCGCGCGTCCATCCCCACCGCCGCCGCGAAGGCCGAAGCGTGGGAGCACGCGACGCAGGCGACCGACCTCACACTCGCGCTGCTGCGCGCGATCGCGCTGGGATTCAACCGTTCGACGCAGTCGGATCTGCTCGCGCCGTACGCGGACCGGTACTTCGCGGAACTGCTGTCCTTCTGGGAGAAGCGGGAGCTCGACCTCGGTCTCGCGTTCGCCGGCGGCTTGTATCCGAAGCTGCACACGCAAGGCGTGGTGGACGCGACCGACAAGGTCCTCGCGGGCGAGATGCCGCGCCCCGTCCGGCGGATCCTGCTCGAACAGAAGGACGAAACGGAGCGAGTGATCCGAACCCGCGCCGCCGACCGCTAGCGGTTGGACCTCGACCTCTCCGTCCTCGACGACCTCGCGGACGCGGCGGACGTTGCTTTCCTCGTCGAGATGGACCACTTCGTCCACGAGAAGTACGACTTCCGGCTGCTCTGCATCCGCTATCTCGCGTCGCGCGGGTGGCGGATCTTCGGCGAGGAGATTGACCACCGCGTCGGCGAGCGGACTGATGCTTACCTCCGCACGGGCCAGGAGTCATACCTTGAGCCGATCGAAGAACCGGACTGGTACACGTCCGGAATCCTGACGAAGGCGAAACGCATCCCGGAATACGACACCGAGCAGGCCCGCTTCGCGACGGTCGTGCGCGAAGCCGTGCCCGATGCGCGATGGTTTGGCTTCGACGTCGGCGCCGACGACACCGACTATCTCGACCTCGCGAACGCCGCGAACACCTACGACGAACTCGGACCGGCCATGGCGCTCCGCGAGCGAAGCATGCACGAGCGAGTCGACGCGGTCCTCGCAGGTGGCGAGAGAGTCGCGCTCATGGCGGGGAGCACGCACCTGCTGAAGCATGACATCGATGCGTCGCCGGCCGGACCGGGCGGCGGCGCGGTGCCCTCGATCGGGCATCACGTCGCCGAGACGCGCAGCGTCTTTTCGATCTGGATGCTCAACGGATCCGGACGGACGTCGAGCCCTTGGGTGAGCGAGCTGCAGCCGCAACCGGGAACCCTCAACGCCGAACTCGCGATGCGTTACGACGAACCCGTCCTCGTCCTCCCTGAGAGCGACACCTCGATGCGCATCACCCAGATGCACAACATCGTGCTCGAGTGCAACCTTCACGAGCAGGTCGACGCGATCGTGTTCGTCCCCGAGGTCACCCCTTTGATCGGCACGTCCCGATCTCCGAACCGTTGACTCAAGTCAACGGTCGTGCATCGCGTCACAAGCGTTGACTTAGGTCAACGGCGCGAAAACGGGACCACGTGGAAACGGAACACCGAACGAGCCGCCTACAACAGTGGCTTCGACGCGCGGTCGACGTTGACGTAGCGATCCGGGTCCTCGAGGAACCGGCGCAGGCAGTCCGCCGAGCAGAACGCGTACGTCTCACCGTTGTGCTTGAGCCGCGCGACGGCGTCGTCCCCAACGGCCATGCCGCACACGGGATCGCGCTCCGGCTCCGCGTGCGCCCAGGTCCGTTCGATGCGCCAGAGGGAGATCGGCTCGTCGATGCCCTGCACCTCGCGGGTGCCCGCCCATTCGACGGACACCCCGACGTCCGCAGCCGCGTGCGCGATGGGCTCCGTGATCAGGATCTCATTCGGCATCGCCATCGCCGCGATGCGCGCGGCGATGTTGACCGTCGTCCCGACGTAATCGCCGACCCGGTACAGGACGGGCCCCGCATTGACGCCCGTCCGCAGCGCCGGGAAGTTCGTCTCCGCCGTCGCGGCGCGATCGAGCGCCACGACGAACCGAACGGCACTCGATGGATCGACGAAGGCGACCATGAACTCGTCGCCGATCTGCTTCACGAGGTTCCCGTTGTGCTCTTCGAGCAAGCCCCGGACGAGCTCGTCGAAGCGGTCGAGGATCTCGGCGGCGGCTTCGTCCCCGTGGACGTTTGCGAGCGACGTGAACGACGCCAGGTCGACGAACGCGATCGTCGCTTGGAGCGTTTCCCTATCGTCGCCCCGCTCGAGCGCCTCGAGGTCGGCGACGGCTTCCTGGATCGAGGCGCGGAGGAGATGGCGGCGGTGGATCGTCAGCAGCAATGGTTCGAGGATCGGGACGAGCAACGTCTGGATCGTGTCGAGACGCTCGGACTGATCGCGGTCCTTGAGGAGCGAGGAACGTCCGGGCTCCGTCATGAACTCGCGGATCATGCGCACTTCTGTTTGCGCGAGGCGACGGAGCGTGTCGCCGTACACGCGTCCGACGTCGAGCACCATCTTGAGCGGTATGCCGGCGTCGACAAGCGCCTTGACGGCCTCGAGGAACTTGATCTCGTCGCGCGGGATCGTCGGACCGAGTCCGACGGCACGGAGCAGCGTCTGTACGGCGTCCGGCGGAAGGTCGACTTCAATCGCTGCATCTTCGACGCTCACCATCTCCTGCGGCGGCGCCCACAACAGATCCGAGTACAGGATGAGCGGCGACGTCGCGCGCACAGCCGTGGAGAGGTCGTCGATGGAATGCCCGAGGCTCCGGTAGTGCATGAGGATGCGCAACCGCAGGACGTCCATCTCGTCGAGGACACCGTCTTCGTCCGGGTCGAGGAGCTTCGCGGCGCGGTACCGCTCGATGTCCTCGACGGCGACGCCGGCGATGCGCGAGAGGTCCGTCGCGGTCAGGGGCTCGATCACACCCCGATGCTAGACTGGCGCTCCCCGTGAAGATCCTGTTCGTCTGCACCGGCAATGTCTGCCGCAGCCCCATGGCCGAGGGGTTCCTCCGCTACGAAGCGGAGCGCCGGAACCTCGATATCGAGACGCGATCGACCGGGACACACGCGTGGAACGGCCGCGCGGCGACCATCGAGGGCCGGAAGGTCATGAACGAGCACGGCGTCTCGATCGACGACCACCGAACCATCGAACTGAACGCTGACCTCGTGCGATGGGCCGATCTGCTCATCGGGATGTCTCGTGAACATGTGCGCGACACCGTACGTACGTTCCCCGAGGCGATGGACAAGACGTACACGATGAAGGGGCTCCTCGAGATACTTGGTTCCCTTCCGCCCTATACGCAGACTGTGGCGTGGCTCGACGCGGCGGCTTCGATGCGGCAGCGCGCCGAGTCGATCGATGATGCGGACATCGACGACCCGATCGGAGAGCGCGAAGCAGCGTACCGCCGCGTCGCGGCGGAGGTCCGGGAACTCATCGAACGGTTCGCGGAGGGACTCGAACAGAGCACCTCGCAGCGACTCACCACCTAGGCAGGGACAGGACACATGAAGCGGTTGTGTGTGTTGCTCGCGTTGTCGTGCGTCGCGATCGCGACGGCGACACCGGCGTTCGCCGTCAAGGCGACGCCACAACCGGCGACGGCGCCTCGTCCGATCACGGCACGCGCGTACATCGCCGTCGACCTCAGCGACAACGGCACCGTCCTGCTCGGACAGAACATCCACAAGCGCGTGTACCCCGCGAGCACGACGAAGATCATCACCGCACTCGTCGCACGCGATCAGTACCGGCTCGACGACGTCGTCACCATCTCTCCCGTCGTGAACGAAGTCAGCGGAAGCGAGGCCGGACTCAAGCCCGGCATGAAGTTCACCGTGCTGCAGCTGCTGTACATGCTGCTGCTCCCTTCGGCGAACGACGCCGCGATGGCGCTCGCAGCACACCACCCTGCCGGCTACGAACATTTCATCCAGCTCATGAACGAGAAGGCGCGCGCACTCGGCGCGTACGATTCAGAGTTCCGGACGCCCCACGGCCTCGACACACCCGGCCACTACACGAGCGCGTACGACCTCGCCATCTTCGCCCGCGCGCTCCTCGCCGATCCCGTCCTCGCGACGATCGTGAACACAAGGCACTACGCGATGCCGTGGCCGGGCAACAAGGGCCCGCTCATGCTCGAGAACCACAACCATCTCCTGCTGACGAACAAGACCGTGTTCGGTGTGAAGACGGGATTCACGAACCTCGCCGGCGACTCGCTCGTCTGCGCCGCACACACGTCGGTCGGCGACATCCTCACCGTCGTGATGTACAGCAACTACATGTACGCCGACACTGAATCGCTCTGGGCGCATGCCCGCGCGCGGATCCTGGGGGCCGAGTCCGGCGGTGGCGGGATCCTCGGTGCAGCCGTTCTACCGCTTCCGCCGAAAGCACCAGTGCAGGCCATGCCCGCGGTTGCGAAGGCGACGAGCGACCCCCGGGACGACATCCGGTGGGGCGTCCTGATGATCGCCCTTGCCCTGCTCACCGTTCTCACGTTGACGCGCCGTCGCCGCGACCCGCTCGGCGAGGCCGCCTTGCTCCTCGAAGCGCACCGAAGCCGGTAGGCCGTGCGCCGGCTGCTCTGGCTGATCCCTCTCATCGCGTTGTTCGCCCTGGCCGCCATCGGGCTGTTCCGCGCGCGTCCGCCGGCGCAGCTCGGCAAGACGGCGCCGGCCTTCTCGCTCCCGTCGCTCCATGATCCGAACCGGTCGATCGCGGTGCGCGCGCTGCGGGGCCGCGTCCTCGTCATGAACTTCTGGGCGTCGTGGTGTGATCCCTGCAAGCAGGAGGCACCGTTCCTCGCGGCCGCCGCGAAGGCGCACCCGGACATCGAGTTCCTCGGCGTGCAGATCCTCGATGGACGGAACGAAGGAACCCGGTACGAGCACCGCTACGGGATCCCGTACGAGAGCGTGCGCGACGCGCGCGGGAGCGTGGCGAAGACCTACGGGGTGACGGGCGTACCGGAGACGGTCTTCGTCGATCGGCGCGGCAACGTCGTCGGGAAGTACATCGGCGCACTCGACCGCAAGACGCTGGCCGGGATCCTCGACGACCTCGTCTCGCTCGAACCGGGCCACCTGCTGACGATCGAGGGCAGCGGCGAGACTCGTCCGGTTCCCTAACGGTCGGCCGATCCCGTCGGAAGCGCCGACGCGAAGATCAGGACGAACCGCGCGCCGCCGGAGTCGGCGTCTTCGACCCGGATGTCACCGCCGTGAGCCTGCACGTAGCACCGCACCAAGGCGAGGCCGATCCCCTGGCCCGGATTCGGATCCTCCACGTCCATGTGACTGAACGGTTCGAAGATGTGGTCCTTCAACGCATCGGGCACCCCTGCCCCATCGTCGGTGACGGTGATGATCAGGTCGTCACCTTGCAGCTCGGCCTCGATCACGACGTGCGTTCCCCGCGGCGTGTGCTTGACCGCGTTCCGCGCGAGGTGGTTGACCGCTCGCTCCACGCGGACGCTGTCCACGAACACGACGGCATCGGCGATCCTCGCTTCGAGGCTTCGTCCACGCGTATGGATGCTCGACAACGCCGCGCGAACGACGTCTCGCAGCGACGTCGCCGCACGGACGTTCGGAACGGCTCCGTCGAGCAGCTGTTGAAGCTCGAGCGATTCGTCCAGCAGCCGTTGGAGTCGCCGCGCGCTCGTGTTCAGAACGCTCAACCAGCGGCGTGACACATCGTCATCGAGCGGCGTATTCGGTTCGAGCAAGAGGTCCGAATATCCGAGGATCGACGTGAGCGGCGTACGCAGTTCGTGCGAGATACTCAGCACGAACTCCCGACGGACGCGAGCGATCTCGGAGACCTTGTCGCCTTCCGCGCGCTCGAGGAGAACCTCGCGCTCCCGCGCTTCCCGTCGCTTCCGACCGGTGACGTCGCGCACGGTCACGATCGCGGCCACGATGCACTCGCCGTCCGTCCTGACGGGCACCGCATTCACGCTCAGCCAGACACCCTCGGGGTGACGCCCGCCGAAGAAGAAGAGCTCTTCTTGTTCGACGCGTTCCCCGCCCAAGGCGCGCGTCCACGGAAGCTCTTCGACAGGGATCGTCGACCTGCGATCCCGAGCATGCCACGTGCCGCCCAGGAGGTCCCCGTCGGCGGATCCGAAGATCTCGGATGCGGCCGTGTTCCGTTCGCAGACGAAGCCGGTGGCGTCGACCACAACGACGGCGTCGGCCATGCTCTCGAGGATCAATGCCTTCTTCACCGGGGAGCGATCAGCTCGCGTTTCGCTCGTCATCGTTCGCGTCACGGCGTTCGCGCTTCGCGCGAGCAACGATCTGCGAAACGCGGTCTGCGGAGAGATCAAACTTCGCAGCGATCTCCGTGAGCATCTCACCCTTCTCGGCCAAGCGGACCATCTGTGCATCACGCTGTGCGAAGGGATCGAGTGTCGACACGGGCATGTCTTCGTCGATGTCGATCGCGTCTAAAGCGTTGCGGATCAGTTCGAGATGTCCGGGACCGATCCCCCGTATGTCGAGCAACTCGTCATCGCTGGCCGAACGGAGTTGCCGCAGCGTTCGTATACGCCCGCGTGCGAGAGCGAAGATCACACCCCGTGGCAAGTTGCCTTCGGATCGGTTGGACATCTCCCCAGCACGAGCGTTCACCCGGCGGCGCATAAACGTCCAATACTCGTGGCGCATCAAGTGATACGGGATGGTTATGACTTACGTCGCTCGCGCCTGCCAGGAGCTGAGCTCGCGCTTGATGTCATCACAATGGGCGACAGCGATCGATGGTTCGACGCGGACGACGGCGCGGAGCGTACTCTAGATGGACCGGTCCAAATGAGGGCCGTCTTCTCGTTGTCGAGTCGGCCCTGAGAGGCAGGCACTTGACGCTCGATACGCGCCAATTGCGGTACTTCGTCGCCGTCGCCGAGGAGCGACACTTCGGGCGTGCCGCCGACGGCCTCAGGATCGCGCAACCGGGGCTCTCGCGGCAGATCAAACGGCTCGAAGAATCGATCGGCGTCCCGCTCTTCAGTCGCACGAACCGCCAGATCGAACTCACATCGGCCGGCGAGGCCTTCCTGCCCTACGCGAGACTCGTCATCGGGATGGCGGACAGGGCCGTCGCCGAGGCCCGCGCGGCGTCCGAACACGCCGGAGGCCTGCTCAAGATCGGTGGATACGCGATCACCTACTACCCCCGCGCGGGGGACCTCCTGCAGCAGTACACCGAACGGTATCCGGACATCGACGTTGAGTTCGTCCCCGGCCACGCCGCGCAATCGTTCGAGAGGTTGTTGCGCGGCTCGATCGATATGGGCTTCGTCACGCTTCCCTTCCAACCGTTCTCCGCCGACGCGCGGTACCGCGCCCTCGGTCAGCTCGAGGCGATCGTCGCCGTGCCGTCCCATCACCGTCTCGCAGCGAAGGAGCGGATCGCCCGGACAGACCTGTTCGCAGACCCCGTGTTCACGTGGCCGCGCGAACTCAACCCGATACTCGCCGACCGCATCCGAGCGACCGTGTTCGGAAGTGTCGAGCATCCGCAGCTGATCGAGATCGCCGATGTCTTCGAGGTTCTCTTGCGCGTCTCTCGCGGTGAGGGCCTCGCGATCGTCAACGCAGCAGTGACCGGGTTCCACAGTCGAGAGGTCGAGTTCCGCAGTCTCGAAGACCCCGCGATGTTCGAGTACGGTCTCATCTGGCTCGAGACGAGTCTTCCGGTGAACGCGCAGCGTCTCCTCGATCTCGCGGCCGAAGCCGATAAGACGCGAGCCATCTCCTGACGGGTCTGTAAAGAACGGCGCCCGCTCCTTTTGCGTAAGGATTGTTCGCGTGAAGCGGACCAAGCTCTCCCCCCACCTCCGGCGCGTCCTTTACGGGCTCGTCCTCCTGCTGGTCCTGGAGTACCTGGTGCTGCCGCAGGTCTCCGGCGCGCGCCTCGCGCTGCACCGCATCGGGGGGATCAAGTTCCGCTACATCTTCATCGGGCTCGCGCTCGAGGCGGCGTCGATCGTGTCGTACGCACAGCTCTTCCGGAGCATCCTCCCATCCAACGTCAGACCGAAACTATGGACGGTCGTCCGCGTCCAGCTTTCGACGCTCGCGGTGAGCCACGTGGTTCCCGGCGGCGCGGCCGCCGGCGGGGGACTCGGGTACCGCCTGCTCACCAGCGAGGGCGTCGACGGCACCGACGCCGGCTTCGTCCTCGCGACGGCGAGCATCGGGTCGGCCGTCGTGCTGAACGTCCTGCTATGGCTCGGTCTCGTCGTTTCGATCCCCATCCACGGATACAACCCGCTCTACCTCACCGCCGCGGTCGTCGGGTTGCTGCTGATCGGACTCTTCTCGCTGGCCGTCGTCGCGTTGACGCGTGGCGAAGCGCATGCGGCGCGATGGCTGCGCGCGTTCGCGCAGAAGGTGCCGATCGTCGACGAGGACAAGCTGCACAATCTCGTGCACCGAACAGCGGTCCGCTTGCGCGCGATCGGCTCGGATCGTTCATTGCTGCTGCGCCTGATCGGGTGGGCCTCCGCGAACTGGTTGTTCGACGCGGCATCGCTCTGGGTGTTCCTGCTCGCGTTCGGACACGTCACCGCGATCGATGCGCTCCTCGTGTCCTACGGCCTCGCGAACGTGCTTGCGGCGATCCCGATCACGCCCGGAGGCCTCGGCGTCGTCGAAGCCGTTCTCACCGCATCACTGATCGGCTTCGGCGTCACGCACGGTCAGGCCGTGCTCGGCGTGATCGCCTGGCGCCTCGTCCAGTTCTGGCTCCCGATCCCGCTCGGCGCCGGCGCGTATCTCTCGCTGCATCTCGAACCGAAGGGCAAGCGGGGCGCGGAGCTACGTCGCGTGGCCGAGCGCGCGGCGAAGGAGGCCGAGGATCTGAAGACGTGGTCCGAGAAGCACGCGGTGAAGCTCCCGCACCGCGAGCATCAGTAGATGCGGCTCATCCTCGATACCGACATCGGCTCGGACGTCGACGACGCCCTCGCGCTCGCCTTCTGCCTCCGTCACCCGGACATCGATCTCGCCGCGGTGACGACGGTGGCGGACGACACACTCTGGCGCGCCCGCATCGCATCGACCCTGTTGCGTCTGGCGGGTCGTCCGGATGTGCTCGTCGCACCGGGCGTCGGATGGGAGCAGAGCCCTTCCGGTTTGGCTTCGCGCTGGCCGGGCGACAGCGAGGGTTTCGAGCTCGAAGACGTTTCCTACGAGCGCGAGGGCGTCGACGTTCTGATGGCAGAAACGCCCGCCCAGATCGCGACGATCGGCATGCAATCGAACATCGCCGCCGCGATGGAACGCGATCCTTCATTCGCCTCCCGCGTCGAGCGACTGAACGTCATGGGTGGGATGTTCGGCCCCCTGGGGGACGAACCCCCGAGCCGCGACCACAACCTCGTCGTCGATCCCGATGCATCGGTGCGTTCGCTCAACGCCAGGATGCCGACGATGTACGTCCCGATCGACGTGTCGTTCAAGGCGCGGCTCCCGGTGTCGCATCGCGAGAAGCTCCGCACGGGCGATGCGTTCTGCCGCGCGCTCGCGCATCTGCTCGACGTCTGGGCGAAGTACTCGAACCCGTCTCCGGACGTGGCAGCGATCCTGCACGACCCGCTGCTCGTCGCGTGCACGGTCGATCGGCGGTTCGTCACGACGGAAACACTCCCGGTGAGGGTCGTCCGCGACGGCGACGCGTGCCGGACGTTCATCGATCCGGTGATCGGACACCCGTGCGAGGTGATCAGGTCCGTCGACGGTCCCGGCTTTGCGGACTTCTGGCTGGAGACGGTGTTCCGCGACTAGCCGACCTCGCTGATGAGGTCCGCGACCCGAAGCATCTTTCTCGCGTCGTCGTGCATGCCGAACGAGACGAAGATGAATCCGACCGATACGCGCTCGATGAAGTTCCACTGCCAGATCGCCTCGGGATCGACCCCCGTCGCGTCCGCGAGGATCTCGCACCACGTCCGCAGGATCGAAGTGCAGTCACCGGCGAGCAGCTCATCGCCTCGCTCGCGGAACGGGACCGCGAGGTCGTGGGCCGGTTCGCCGATCAGTCCCGCGGGATCGATCAGCGCGTACGTGCCGGAACCCGAGGAGGTCTCGAGGATGTTGTCCGGATGCGCGTCACCATGGATCAAGACGGCCGCAGCCAGATCGAAAGCGGCCTCGCGGCGGTGCGTGTAGTCGATCGCGAGCTCGACCGTCCTCCGCGAACACGGTCGGTTGAGCGACGACCATCGTCCGTCGATGAGACCGCGGAACCACATCAGCTTCTCCGCGTCGGTCTGTAGTGGCGCTCCGGGAACACGCCTCCAACCCATCGGCAGCGTTCGCGCGACCACGTCGACCTGCACCTCGACCGAAAGACCCAGACGCCCGAGCGGACGACCGAGACGCTCGAGCAACATCGCACGCCGCTCGTAGTCGTGGCGAAGGACGCGGACGTACGGCGGTCCGTCCGCGAGCAGGAGCACATCGATCTCGTGCGAGAACGGTGACAAACCCGCGAGGCCATCGGGTATGCCCAGCTTCAACACGACCTCGGTTCCGTCCGCCTCCGTCGCGTTCAGGACGAGCCCCGTGAACCCTTCGCCTGCTTGGCCCCCGACCTCGATCGACCATTCCGCCTCGAGTTCGGCGATGAGGACGGGCAGGTCCTCGAGCCACGCATGCCCGACGGCACCGAGCCGTCCGGCTGTGCTTCGCAGTTGCGAGGGAACGTTCATCGACAGGATTGTCCCGGAAAGGGAGAAAGGGCCCCGGGGAGGGACCCTTTCTCTTCGTTGCGGGGAGGGGGATCTATTCGCAGGGAGCGCCCTCGGCGCATCCTGAGCGGAGCGCTTACGCGCTGCGCGCCTTCACGAGTCCGACGGGGATACGCCGGACCTCAAATCCATCCGCGTTCTCTGAGACCCGCGTTTCGATCTGGTAACGCAGGGCCCGCGTGAACAATTCCGCGAGTCGGTGGAGACGGAAACCGCCGAAGAGCAGCTGCGCGAAGCCGCGTGGCGCGCTCAGGCCGACGGAGATCTCCGACGTCATCTTCGATGTTTGGATGATCTCGACCGCGGCTGTGCCCGAGGCGCCGGGCTTCGTCCATCGCGCCTCGTAGCGCACGCCCCTGCCGAGGCCGTTGCTGATCGTCTCGCCCTCGGACGAGACATCGAGCGTTGCGGATCCCACCTGGATCGTGCGCGGGAGGACTCCCGCTGCCCGTCCCATCGGGACCGTCATCGGTATGGTCCGCTTTGTCACGCCTGCCTCCTTTGCGTAGGGCTCCCAGGATCCGCCTTCGGCGGCCTGCGATGAGTGACTAACGGTCGGTCAGTAGTATGACTGACCCTCAGTCAGCGGTCAAGCGCTTCCGGGCGGACGGATCCGTGAGGGGTCTGAGCAGCGGGTTTACGCCTCCTTGTGCCTTCGAGAATGTGGTGCTAGCATCTGACCTAAGGTCAGTCCGGCGACAGGGGTGCCGCCGGTGAACGTCCATAGGGAGTGCGGTTGGATCCGATCCGCGACACCGTTTCGTCCGTCCTCAAACGCCGGGTCGTCAAGCCATCCGAGCAGCGCCGCGCCGAGATCCTCGACGCTGCCCTGAAGCTCTTCAGCTCGAAGGGATTCCACGAGACGACGATGGAGGAGGTCGCGCACGCCGCCGGCGTCGCGAAGGGGACGATCTACCTGTACTTCCCGTCGAAGGAGCACGTCCTGCTCGCGCTGAAACGCGACTTCATGATGGGACTCACCACCGCCGTCGCCGACATCGTCGCCGAGGCGATCGAGCAGCTCGAGGCGGGCAAGGAACTCGACTACCGCGACATCATCGACGACATCTTCGATGCGGTCGTCGACTACCACACGAAGCGGCACGAAGCCGTCGAGGTCGTCGTCCGGCAGTCGCCGAGCCCCGATCTGATGCGTGAAGCGCTCGACCTCGAACGCGATTATCTGGCGCTCGTCGCGAGCGCGTTCCGCACGGGGGCCGAGTACGGACTCGTCCACACCGAAGATCCGGAGATGACGGCGCACCTCGTGACGGCCGCGATCCGGGACAACATCGCGTCGTCGCTCTGCTACGAGGAACCGGCCGATCTCGACCGTCTCGTCGAAGCCGCGAAGCAGATGTTGTACAAGGCGCTCGCACCGAACGTCGAGATGCCGCCGCGGCGCCCGCGCCTCGTCCGGTCGAAGTCGACCTAGAGCTCGATCCCGGACAAGACAAGGATGCGCGTCTCGCTCATCTCGTCCATCGCGTAGCGCACTCCTTCGCGTCCGAAGCCCGAGTCCTTCTCACCGCCGTACGGCATCTGGTCTGCGCGGAACGCCGAGACGTCGTTGTGGATCACGCCGCCGACCTCGATCTCGCGGTGCGCGCGAAAGACCCTCTCGATGTCGTTCGTGAACACGCCGGCCTGGAGCCCGTAGCTCGTTTCGTTCGCGAGCGCGATCGCTTCTTCGAACAGCGCGTACGGCTGCACCGTGATCACCGGACCGAAGACTTCGTTGCACGACACCTTCATGTCCGGTGCGGTGTTGGTGAGCACCGTTGGCAAGTAACAAGGGTCCTCGCGTTTCGCGCCGCACAGCGCGTGCGCGCCGCCGGCGAGCGCTTCCTGCACCCATGAGTCGACGCGGTCGAGCGCACCGCGGTCGATCAGCGGTCCCACGTCGGTGTCCTCGTCGGACGGATCACCGGTCTTGAGCGCTTCGACCCGCGGGACGAGGGCATCGCAGAAGGCGCTGAACACATCTTCGTGCACGAGGACCCTCTGCACCGAGATACATGACTGTCCGGCTTGGTAGAACCCGCCGTAGGCGACGCGATCGGCGGCATGCGCGAGGTCTGCGTCGGGCTCGACGATGACCGCGGCATTGCCGCCGAGCTCGAGCGTCACCTTCTTCCGTGGGGCGAGCGACTTGATATGCCAGCCGACCTCGCTCGAGCCGGTGAACGATATCTTCGCGACGCGGTCGTCCTGCAACCCGCGTTCCGCGTCCTTCGACGATGCCGTAACGACCTGCATCGACTCGCTGCCGATGATCTCCTCCAGCTTCAACGCGGAGAGCGGCGTTGCGGACGCCGGCTTCACGACGATCGCGTTGCCCGCCGCGAGCGCCGGTCCGACCTTGTGACAGACGAGGTTCAGCGGGAAGTTGAACGGCGAGATCCCGAGCACGACACCGAGCGGGAACTTCCGGACGAGGCCGAGCCGTCCGCTCGCGGTCGCTTCCGTATCGAGCCGGACGAGCTCGCCCGTGAAACGTTTCGCTTCCTCGCCAGCCCACGTGAGCGTCGACGCGGCGCGAGCCACTTCTACCTTCGCGTTCTTGTAGGGCTTCCCGCCCTCCGCGACGATCAGCCGCGTCAGCTCTTCTGACCGCTCGCGGATCCCCACGGCCGCGGCGAGCAAGATCTGCGATCGCTCGAACGCGCTCTGGCGTCGAGTGGTGTCGAAGGCTGCAACGGCTTTGTCCAGCGCGCGGTCGAGATCGTCCCACGTCTGCTCGGCAACCTCACCGACCACCTCGCCCGAGTAGGGACTCCGGACCTCACGCATCACTTCGACGGTACCCACCTCTTGACAAGCGCTGTACTTTACCTATGACCCTAGTTATATAGGAGAACAGAGTTGATCGACTTCCGGTTGGACCCGCGGTCCGGCGTCGCTCCGTACCTCCAGCTCGCACAGCAGGTCCGGCATGCGCTCCGGCTCGGCTACCTCCAGCCGGGCGATCAGCTGCCCCGCGTGAAGGACGTCGTGTCGTCGCTCGCCATCAACCCGAACACCGTGCTCAAGGCGTACCGGGAACTCGAACGCGATGGGCTCGTCGAGGGACGTCCCGGCGTCGGGACGTTCGTGATGCGCGGTCTGGACGGACCGCCACCGGGCGCGCAGGCCACGCTCCAGCGAGCGCTCGAGCGCTGGCTGCGCAGCGCGTTCGACGCCGGGCTCGACGCCGACGCCGTACGAAGCTTGTTCGAAACGACATTCCAGGACCGCACGACCGAGGAGATCGCTTAAATGGCCGGGGCACTCGAAGCGCAAAGTCTCGCCAAGCGTTACCGCAAGAAGTGGGCGCTGCAGGATTGCTCGTTCGTCCTCCCGAAAGGACGCATCGCCGCACTCGTCGGACCGAACGGCGCCGGCAAGACGACGCTCCTGCATATCGCCGTCGGTCTGCTCGAGCCGACCGCCGGAAGTGTGCACGTGCTCGGCGGTAAGCCTGCCGAGAACGAGGAGATGCTGTCGCGCGTCGGATTCGTCGCGCAGGACACACCTCTGTACGACAACTTCACCGGTGCGGACCTGATCTCGTTCGGCTACCACACCAATCGGACGTGGGACGGCGAGTTCGCGCAAGAACGCCTCGCGGCTCTGCAGATACCACTCGACCAGCGCGCGTCGACGTTGTCCGGCGGGCAACGTGCGCAGCTCGCGCTCGCGCTCGCCCTCGCGAAACGTCCCGAACTTCTGTTGCTGGACGAACCACTCGCGAGCCTGGACCCGCTCGCTCGACGCGAGTTCCTCGGCACGTTGATGGAGAGCGCCGCGGAGTATGAGATCACCGTCCTGCTCTCGTCGCATCTCATCACCGATCTCGAGCGCGTCTGCGACTACCTGATGATCCTCTCGAACGGACGTCTCCAACTGGGCGGCTCGATCGAAGATCTCGTCGAGCAGCATCGTGTGCTCATCGGCCCCCGGCGGACGGGCGTGAAGCACCACGCGATCTCCGGGGTAGCCCAGGTGCTCGACGAGAGCGTCGCGGGCCGTCAGGAAACACTCGTCGTGCGGGTGGACGGCCCGATCATCGATCCGAAGTGGGAGGAGTACGAGGTGACGCTCGAGGACATCGTCCTCGCGTATCTCGGCCAGAAGGACGCACCGGCCGAGACGAAGAAGAACGTCCGCGCGGTCGCCGCGAGGAAAGCCCAATGATCTGGGTGGCGTGGCGCCAGCATCGGCAGCAGGCGATGGCCGGGGCGGGACTGCTCGCCCTCCTCGGTGCGTTCGTTCTCGTCACCGGACTGCAGATGTCCCACAGCTTCCACTCGACGGGTCTCGCCGACTGCATAAAGATCTCGCAGAACCCGAGCTGCTTCGACCTGTCCGACGCGTTCATGCGGAGATTCGGGTCCGAACAGGTCTTCGCGATCCTCTTCGTCGTCCTTCCGGTCCTCGCCGGGATGTTCTGGGGCGCGCCGCTCGTCGCGAGGGAACTCGAACGCGGGACCCAACGCCTCGCGTGGACGCAGAGCATCTCGCGACGCCGTTGGCTGTCGTGGAAGGTCGGCTTCGTCGGCGCCGTCACGGCGCTCGCAGGCGCGGTGTTCGCGCTCCTCGTCTCGTGGTGGATGTCGCCACTTCTCAAGGTCACCTCGTATCGCGACAACTCTGGAGCAGCGGGCTTCAGGCCCGGCCTCTTCGATCTGCACGGGGTCGTCCCGATCGGCTACGCCTTGTTCGCGTTGGCGCTCGGCCTCGCTCTCGGGCACGTCATCGGCAAGGTCTTGCCCGCGATGGGCGCAACGCTCGCGGGCTTCATCGGCGTCCGAGTGATCGTCGAGCTCTTCGCGAGGCCCCACTACATAGCTCCGAAGATCGCGAATCTCCGATTCCTCGGTCCCGATGCCCATGGATGGACGATCAAGGCCTACAGCATCGATGCGTCCGGCAGGAGATTCGCCGCGAACGGGATCTCTCCGTCAGACATCACCTACTTCCGGGCTCACTGTCCGGGATTCCCGATGGGGCCCGGAGTCGTCGGTCCCAAAGCCGACGTCGCCGCGAAGCTCGCAGATGCCTGCTACACACGGGTCGGACTCCACACGATCGAGGCGTATCAGCCGGCGAGTCGCTATTGGACCTTCCAGTGGATCGAGTTCGCGATCTTCGTCGGGCTTGCGATCGCGCTCGTGGGATTCGTCGTCTGGCGGATCAACAGGACGGCCTCATGACCTGGGTCATCTGGCGGCAGCACCGGCAGCAAGCCATCGTCGCGCTCGCGGGGCTCGGTGCTTTCGTGGCGTTCTTCGCGCTCACCGGTCCGGCGATGTCGCACACCTATCACGCGAGCGGTCTCGCCGCGTGCATCGCCGCTCGTTCCGATTGCGGTTCGCTCCTCAACGCCTTCGATGCGAAGTACAACGCATTCCAGGTGATCGTCCCGCTGTTCCTCGTCCTTCCGGCGCTCGTCGGCGTCTTCTGGGGCGCGCCGCTCATCGCTCGCGAGCTCGAACGAGGGACGTTCCGTCTCGCATGGACGCAGAGCGTGTCGCGTCGACACTGGGCGATCGCGAAGCTCACGTCGATCGGTGGCGCGGTGCTCGCTCTTGGAGCGGCGTTCGCCGCGCTCGTCACGTGGTGGAGCTTGGTGCTCACGATCACGCACACCGATCGATTCGTCCCAGGGATCTTTGACTTACGGGGCCTCGCACCCATCGGCTACATGCTCTTTGCGATCGCCCTGGGCATCTTCCTCGGGCACCTCATCGGCAAGGTGCTCCCGGCGATGGGAGCGACGCTCGCCGGCTTCACCGCGGTGCGCTTCGTGATCACGGTCTTCGTGCGCAAGCACTACATGCCGGCGAAGACATCCGTCGCCACGATGGGCGTCCCGAAGTTCAACGACGGACCTCGAGGTGCGTGGGTGCTTTCGAGGGCTGTGCTCGATCGCGCGGGGCACATCATCTCGCACGAGGGAGGCATCGACTTCCAATACCTCTCGAGCCGCTGTCCGAACATCCCATCGCCCAAGAGCGCGTTCGCGGTCCCGGTCGGAGGCAAGGACCCGATCATCAGTTGCGTGACGCGGCTCGGACTTCGCTCGTTGACGACGTTCCAGCCGGCGAACCGGTACTGGACATTCCAGTGGATCGAGTTCGCGATCTATGCCGTCTTGGCGTTCGGACTGCTCGGGTTCGTCGTCTGGCGCGTCAGCCGTTCGCCTCGATGAAGGCGAGGATCCGCGTCCACGAGTCGTCGCACGCGTCCTTGAACTGATCGAAGGTGCGGTCGAAGTACGAGTGTGGAGCACCCTCGTAGCTCTTCAGTTCGTTCGCGACGCCGGCTCCGTCGAGCGCCTTGCCGAACGCTTCGATGCCGTCGGCACCGATCATCGCGTCCGCGCCGCCGAAGAGGCCGAGCACGGGCGCCTCGAACGTCGACACCTTGTTGATGGGGGCGTCGGAGTCCTCGTCGTTCCGCTGCGTGACCATCCCGTAGAAGCCGACGACACCGGCGAGACCGTGGCCGCGGGCGGACTGGTTGATCGAGTTCCGTCCGCCGAAACAGAAGCCGACCGTGAAGACGGACGTTGCACCCATCTCGCGCACCTTGTCGACGGCAGCCGCGACGTCGAGCGCGATCGTGTCCGGATGCGTCTTCATGACCTCGGGCCAGAACTCGAAGTCGTCCGCACGACGCGAGACGCCGGCGGTGCGTCCGAAGTAGTCGAACGCGACGGCGTTCACGCCTGCTTCCGCGAAGCGAAGCGCGAGGTCCTCGTAGAACGCGTGCAGACCGCGCACGTCGGGCAAGATCACCATCCCGGCGCCGCTCGGGTTCTCGGCCGTCGCCGCGAACGCGGCGAACTCGTTACCGTCCGCCGCCTTCAAGACGATGGACTCCCCCGTTGCGGCTCCGCCGGAGATCGGCGGGTACGGCGCGCGTGAGTTGGAATCGTGGCACATCGTTATCTCCTCCCTAGATCGTCGATGACCGCGTGGGCGGCGTTCCGGCCGGCGGCCCCCATCACGCAGCCACCGGGACGAGCACCCGAGCCACAAAGGTAGAGGCCGGGCAGCGGTGTGCGGTAATCGAAGCGCTTGTCGAAGGACTGCTCGGGCAGCAGGGAGCCGTGGAAGATGTCGCCGCCGGCGAGGCCGAAGCGCCCGAGCAGCTGATGGGGGCCGAGGGCCTGGGCCGCGATGATCGAATCGCGCACGTTCGGTGCATAGGAGGTCAGCACGTCGATCACCGCCTCCGTCGCAGCCTCGGTATCGACGGTGTCGGGCGACACGTACTGCGTGAACGCGGACACGACGTGCCCGCTGCCGTCGACGAGCGACCGGTCGAGCACGGACTGAACGAACACCTCCATGAACGGCTTGCTCGAATGCGGTCCGTCCACCGCTTCGCGGTACGCGGTGTCGAGGTAGTCGATCGACGGCGAGATCTCGACGGTGCCCTGGTGCTGGGGACCACGTCCCGGACGCGCGACGAAGTCGGGCAGTTCCTTCAGCGCGATGTTCACCTTGAGGACACAGCCGTCCGTCTTCCAATCGCGAACGCGCTGTACGAACTCGGTGTCGAGTGCTCCGTCCGGCACGAGGTCGAGGAACGTGGTCTTCGGGTCGGCGCCGCTGACAACGTACGACGCGTTCACGACCATCCCGTTCGACATACGCGCGCCGACGGCCCGACCGCCCTCGACGAGGATCTCGGTCGCGGCCGTACCGCGGAACATCTTCACGCCGGCCTCGGCCCCCGCGGCGGCGATGGCCTTCGAAACCGAACCCATGCCGCCCCGGACGAACCCCCAGACTCCATCAGAAGAGTGGCCATCGGCACCGTAGATCTCGCCGCCGCACGCGTGGTACGCGAGGACCCACGCCGTCCCCGGATCGCGCACCGAAGCGAACGTCCCGATGATCCCCTGTGACGCGAACGCGCCCTGCACCTCGGGAGCCTCGAAGAAGGACGACACGAAATCGGCCGCGCTCCCGAGCACGCAGCGCTCGTATAGCTCTGCCGGGAGGTGCTCGGCCGGATCGAGTGGATCGGGATCCTCGAGGAGGGCGCGTAGCGGTGGAACGGCTTCGTCCCAGAAGGCGTTCCACTTCGCGTAGCCGTCGGCGTCCGGAGCATGGATCTTCTCGATCTCCGCTTTGGTGCGTGATGCATCTCGCCAGATGAAGAAGGAACGTCCGTCCGGCAGCGGGACGAACATCTGCGGATCCTTCGGCACGGCGACGAGCCCGTGTCGTTCGAGCTCGAGATCTCGATACACGTCCGGACGAAGCATCGAGAGCGCGTAGCTCGCCGTCGACACGCGGAACCCGGGCACGAGTTCCTCTGTCACGGCCGCGCCACCGACGACGTCACGTCGCTCGCATTGCGCGACGCGGAGACCGGCGCGCGCGAGATATGCGGCGGCGACGAGCGCGTTGTGTCCGGCGCCTACGACGAGAACGTCGAAACTTGCGTCAGCCGACACGCCCGGTGATGACGCGTGTCAGCTTCAGGTCGCCGTGCGTGCTCTTGATGTCGGTGTAACCGGCGGCCTTCAGCAGCGGTTTGATGCGTTTGAACTCCATAGCGACGATCTCGATGAGGACCCAACCTCCCGGACGCAGCCACTCGCGCCCTTCGGAGATCACGCGCCGCGTGAGCTCGAGACCGTCTTTCGAGTTGTCGGTGAGCGTGTGCTTCGGTTCGTACTTCTTGATCTCGAGCGGAAGGTCGTCGAGCTCCCCGTTCGGGACGTATGGCGGGTGGATCGTCACGACGTCGACGTTGCCTTTGAGGTCGGGTGGCAGCGGCGAGAACATGTCGCCAGCGAGGAACGTCGTATTGGTCGCGCCGAGCTTCGCCGCGTTCTCTTGCGCTTGCTCGACGGCCTTGTCCGAGATGTCGACGCCGTACACGTTCGCTTTCCGAACTGCGCGCGCCGACGCGATCGCCACCGGACCGATCCCCGTCGCGAGATCGACGTGCACCGGCGCCTTCCGGTTGCGCAACCGCCGGATCGCTTGCTGCGCGAGGAACTCGCTCGTGAGTCGCGGGACGAACGCGCCGGACTTCACCGTCATGCGGAAGTCGAGGAAGTCGACCCAGCCGAGGATGAACGCGAGCGGCTCTCCCGTCATGCGACGCTTCACGAGCTTGTTGAAGGCCTTCTCCGTCTCCTTCGAGACCTTCTCGTCCTCGTCGGGCTGGCGCCCGAGGATGTGGGCAAGGATGTCCCACGCTTGGACGTCCTCGTCGCCCTGCCAGCCGAAGCGGTCGTTGACGGACCGTAGTTCTCGCTTTCCTTCCTTCAGCAGTTTCGCGGCTCTCATCCCTGGCTGTCCTGTCCGGTCGGTGATGGGTGACAAGCTACAGGCGTTAGAGGACGTGTACTAACGCTTGTCCCGCGAAGTAGCCGACGACGGCCACGCCGATCCCAACGACGAACATGTCGATCCCGCTGCGGATGATGCCTCGGCCCGTGAAGATGGAACGCATCGCTCCTACCGCGAAGTGCGACACCATCGCGAGGAAGAAGGCGAACCAGGCTGCGGACGCGCCATGCAGGATCAGGAATGGGAAGACCGGGATGAATGCGCCGACGGCGGTCGCGAGACCGGTGACCCATCCCTCGCGGAACGGCGTCGCGTGTGCCTCGCCGATGCCGAGCTCCTCGCGCACCTTTTCCTCGAGCGCGCGTTCCGGCGACTGCATCACCTCTCGCGCGATCTCGCGTGCGCGATCGGGCGTGACGCCTTTCGCCTCGTAGATCAAGGCCAGCTCTTCTTCTTCGACCTCGGGCATCAAGTGGATCTCGTCGCGCTCCATCGCGATCTCGTTGTCGTAGACCTCTTGCTCGCTCTTCGCGGCGAGGAAGCCGGACGCACCCATGGACAGTGCGTCCGCAAGCGCGCCCGCGAGCCCCGTGAGCAAGACGATATGGGCCTGCGTCGTGATGTTCGTCGCACCGATCACGCCGGCGACGAGCCCGAAGTTCGCGGTCAGGCCGTCGTTGAACCCGTAGATCACGTTCCGGAGGAATCCGCCGGAGCCCGTGCGGTGCCACGGCTCGGGTCCGAGGCTCGTGAGCTGAGCGAGGTCGCCGGCGTGCTCGGCCGACTCGCGTGCGAGGCGTTGCGCGGCGTCTTTGGCGGGCCCGGCGGCGCTGTCGTTGTACAGCGTGAGGTACGCGCGCACCTCGCGTCCTTCTTCCTTCAGCAGGAGGTTCGTGAGGAAGCCCGACCCGAAGCGCTTCGCGAGGAAGGCCATGAGCTTCGTCCGGGCCGAGGGTTTGAACGACGGCGTTTCGACGCCGTTGTCTTTGAGGACGCGGGCCCAGATCTCGACGTGCTGGCCCTCGACCTGTTCGAGCCGGCTGAAGACGTCACGACGCTTGGTGTCGGACTCCATCTTCGCGAGGAGTCCGTAGAGGTACGCCGCGTCACCTTCGTCCTGCCAATGGTGCAGCCAGCGTTTCGTCGTCTTGGCGTCAACAGCGTCCGTCAGCATCGGTCGTCTCCCCTGGTGCGCACCGCGCGGCCCTTGAGGATACCGGTCGGCGTCGGCGCCTCGTCGAGGCTACGGCTTGCGGCGAACGACCCACAGTGACTCCATCGGCCATCGTTGCGGCCAGTCGGGCGGATCGATCGTCCAGTACGTCGTCTCCGCATCTTCGCCGGGACGGAGCTCGATGAGATCCTCGATCTCGAACCCGTTTCGCCGGAAAAGCCGAATCCACTCGCCGTACGGAAGGCCGTAGGTCGACGCCCCGTCCCCCTCGTCGCTGCGGTGAAGGCCGAAGTACGGCTGCACGAGGACGCGACCGATCAGATCGGACGGGTCGTCGTAGCACACGCGCACCCACGGACTCGTCTCACAGAAGGCGAGCCGTCCACCCGGCCGGACGATCCGCGCTACCTCGGGGACGGTGACGAACGGATCGGCCCAACTCATCGCGCCGTGATCGCAGAACACGACATCGAACGCCCCATCGCGGAAGGGGATGTGTTCGGCTGCGGCTTGCACCAATGGGTAGCGCGTACGCATGAAGCGCTGCGCCGCCCCGAGCTGACGCTCGGAAAGGTCAAGGCCTATGACGGCCGTTCCCTCATCGGCGAGCGCACCCGACCACTGTCCGCCGCCGCAACCGAGTTCGAGCACGCGCAAGCCGTCGAGGTCGCCGAGCGCTTGCACTTCCGATTCGGGGACCGACCACGATCCCCACGCCTTCGGCGCTCGACTCAGCTGCGGGTCGTGCGCCACCTGATAGCGCTCGCTCGTCTTGTTCCAGTGCTCACGGTTCGCCTGCGACATGACACTCATCCTCCCATCGAGCGCTCAATAGCGAGATCGCCGCGACTACAGCACCCGCACGACGAGCAGCGCAGTGTGCCAGTTCGTTTTGAGCGGCAGCTTGGCGAGGATGTCGGCATGGCGATCGGCGTCGACCTCTTCGGGCAGCGGCGCGTTCCGTAGCCAGAACGCGAGCGACTGTTCGTTGAGGAACTCGTAGTCGACGTACGCCTCTTCGCGTCGGACGATCTCACAGCCGGCATCCGCGTAGAAGGCAGCGCACTCGTCGTAGCCCCAGAAGGGTTCGCCCGCCGCCTCCGCCTCTCGTCGCCAGAAGTCACCGTTCGTTCCCCAGCCGAAGGCGTCGAAGATGTTCTGACAGATCCGGTCGCCCGGTCGCTGCGTGACGTAGCGGCCGCACGGCCGCAGCACCCAGAGGACCTCACCCGGATCTACGCCGCAATGACGGTCGGCGACGACGTCGAAGGATCGAGCCGCGAACGGCAACGTCCGTTGGTCGCCCGTGACGAGATGACACGGCAAGTGCTCGCGCGCGACCTCGAGCATCTCCATCTTGAAGTCGAGGGCGACGTCGTCCGGCCGGGCGACCGCGGAGAACACCTCTCCGCCACCGGTTCCAACGTCGATCACCCGGTCATCAGGACCGATGTGCTCTCGGAGAACGTCCGTGTATGACCATCCGGGGTCACCCATGCGCGTCCGCATGCCGGACCACTGCCAGCCACGGACCTTCGGGGCATTGCGGACGCAGTCAGCGAGCGTCATCTTCCACTGCCGCTCGCAGCTCGCCGAGCCCCTCAAGACCTAACCGTCTTCCGTCCGGATGCTGGTCGTCTCGATCCCACCGCCACGTCGTGACCATCGCTCGCATCAGAGCGCGGCTGAGGCGGAGTACTTCCCGGTCCGTGTCTGGATACTGCTCGCTAACCTCCACCGGCGCGTGCGCGATGTCGAACTCGATCGGACCGCGGCAACATGTCTCGAGGTCGACGAACAGTGGCCCTTCCCTCGTGTTGAGCACATTGCCTGGGTGTGGCTCACCGTGCAGCAGCTGCTCGGGGAACCCACCGTCTTGGATCCTCCGGCTCAGGCTGCGCAGCGCATCACCGAGCAGTTGCCGGTTCCCGTCGTCGAGCTCGGGCGTGCGGTCTCGATCCGCAACGAGCGACTGAGCGTCCGCGACGCGATCGGTGAAGTGCGGCGCGATCACATCGATAAGGCGCATCCCGGCATGCAGACGCTGGAGCGCGCCTGCGTACTCCGCGGGAAAGACCTCTGACGACACAGGTTCGTAGTAGGTCCACATGTTGATCACGAAGCCGTCGCGCTCGTAGAGGCGTGGCTCGACTCGAGGTTCAAGGGCAGCGACCGGGCTCTCGGTCTCCGAAAGCCGCTGAGCCAGCTCGACCTCGAACGCTGCGCTCGCTCGATACGCCATCGGCGCGACACGGGCAACGACGTCGCATGGCAGCAAGCGCAGGGTGAGTCGATTCGAGTCGTTGAGAACGACCGCGTCATCGACCTTCAGGTCGAACGCCGACGCGATCGACATGGCCGCGCGGACGGCCTCACGAGCTTGTGACGTATGCACAGGTTTTCTCCCAGGTCTTGGAGTACGCGCGCAAGCACACGAAGGGGTAAGAGGTTGGCGCGCCGCCGGCCGGTGCGTGAGCACCGTCGAACCAGATCGTACCGAACAATCACTGCTCCGCAGCGGTCGAGTCCAGAGCGGCGGTCCGGACGCGTGGGCCGTCACAATCTAGGGATGGAACCCGATGTCGCCCGCGCGACGGAGTTCGTCGCCACCGAACTTGAGCCGGCCATCGGGCGCGACTGGGCTGTCCCGGCTGGACAGCTCGAATGGACCGTCGATTTCACCATCGAACACATCGCGTCCGCGCTCTCGAAGTACACCTTGTACCTCGCGAGTCGCTCGACGGAGTCCATAGCGGTTCGGGTCGTGAGCCGGCCCGACGCGTCGCAACGCGAGCGACTCGACGCGATCGCTCAAGTCGGTCGGGCCCTCGCGACCGTCGCCGAGACGACCCCGCCCGAGGTCCGTGCCTTCCACGCGAGCGGGCTCCTCGACGTTGAGGGCTACGTCGCGCTCGGCTGCCTCGAGGCACTGCTGCACGGCTGGGACATCGCATCCGGACTGGGCCTCCCGTTCGAACCTGCCCCCGACCTCGTTCGACCGGTAGCGGCGCGCCTGATGCCGTGGTTGCCTCCGACATGGACGGCGCTGCTGTCCCACACGCGCCTGGAGAACAGCGATGACTCGTGGCGGATCCTGACCTCTCCACTACAAGAGTGGGACGGCACGATCCCGAGCGACTGACACGACGGTCTCAGGATCCGTTCGGCTAATGTCTTCGCGGGATACGCATGGACGCACTCAAGGCGATCTTCTCGAAACGCGACTCGCGGCAGTTCACGGACCAAGCCGTCGACGAAGAAGCGCTGGGCCGCGTCCTTCAGGCAGGACGCATGGCGGGCAGCGCGAAGAATCTGCAACCCTGCCGGTTCGTCGTCCTCACCGACCCCGCTCGCAAAGAAGAGCTCGCGGCGTGCGGTCAGTTCTCCGCGTGGATCCCTCAAGCACCGGTGAACATCGCGATCGTCGTCCCCGAAGACGGCCGAGATTTCGACGCCGGACGAACCGCGCAGAACATGATGATCGCGTGCAACGCACTCGGTCTCGCCTCGTGCCCGGTGACCATGCACGACAAGGACTGCGCGCGGAGCGTTCTCGCTCTTCCCGATGGACACCGCGTCGTCATCGTCATCGCGCTCGGGCATCCGGTTCCCGGTTCGATGTCCGGGATGGGCGCGCAACGTACGCCGCTGGACGAGATGTTCCATCGCGAGCGTTGGGGTTCCTGACGGTCAGTCGCTAGCAAGCGGAGTCTCACGCGATGATCACTGCCAGAGCTCCGCGAGGTCGCGCGCGACGGGATCCTCGCCGAGCACCGTCTCCCCGACCTTCATCGAGTCGAACCCGTCTAAAGCCGGCTCCAGGAACCGACTCGGCTGCGTGAACGCGTGGAGATCGCCGAGCGGCGGCTGACGGTCGAGGTAATAGCGAAGGGGGTACGAAACGACGAGCTCGTCGCGCGCGCGCGTCAGCGCCACATACAGGAGGCGCCGCTCCTCTTCCGTTTCTTCCGGTGAGCTCAACGCCATATCGGACGGGATGTGTCCGTCCGCGGCGTGGATGAGATGCACGACGCGCCACTCACCGCCCTTCGCCGAATGGATCGTGGACAAGATGAGGTAGTCGTCGTCCAGATGGGGCGGACCGGCGAGATCGCTCGTCGCGACCGGTGAGTCGATGGTGATCTCCGCGAGGAACCGGCTGCGCGTGGAGTAATCGGCTGCGAGCAGGCGGAGATGCTCGAGGTCTTCGAGACGCACGGGAGCGTCCTTGGGGTAGCGCCGCGGGAAGATGCGAGCGCAGACCGCCGAGAACCGCTCGACCTCCACCGCCGGAGCGAGCTCCGTCCCGATGCAGTCGACGAACGCGCTGCGGAGGCTCTCGAGATCTTCGGCCGACGACGCCGGGAACTTCGGACCGTCGTCGGCGAGCAACCGGGTGAGCGCTTCGGCTTCCGCGACCCCGAGTTCTTCCATCAGTCGCCGTATCGTGGCCGGGCCGACACCCTCGATCATGCCGAGCACGCGCAGCCACGCGAGCTCGTCGCTCGGGTTGTCGAGGATCCGGACGAGGCAGAAGAGATCCTTCACGTGTGCCTTCTCCAGGAACTTGAGTCCGCCGTACTTCACGAACGGGATGTTCCGTCGCGACAGCTCGAGTTCGAGGCCGTCGCTGTGGTGTCCGGCTCTGAAAAGCACCGCCTGCTCGTGTAGCTCGACACCTCGCTCTCGCTGCTCGAGAACGTTGTCGCACACGAACGAAGATTGGGACAGTTCATCGACGCACGCTGCGAGTTTCGGCCTCGTACCGAGCGGCCGCGTGGAGCGAAGTACCTTCGCGAAACCGCCCTCGGCCGCGTTCATCACTTCGTTCGCGACGCCGAGGATCTCGGGCGTTGACCGGTAGTTCCTGTCGAGCGTGATGACCGTCGCGCTTTCGAATCGGTCCGGGAATTCGATCATGTGCTTCGCCGAGCCCGAACGGAACCCGTAGATGGCTTGTGCATCGTCCCCAACCGCGGCGACGCAAACGCCTGGTCCGGCCATCGCGGCAACGATGTCGGACTGCAAGACGTTCGTGTCCTGGTACTCGTCGACCAACACGTGCTCGAAGCTCGACGACAGGATCGGTCCGACGGTCTCCGACAGAGCGAGCGCGCGCCAGTACAGCAGGAGGTCGTCGTAGTCGACGACGTTCCGTTCGCGCTTGCGCACGGCGTACGCCTTGAAAACGTCCTTCATCCCATCGAGCGCGTCGCGACACCATGGGTGCGTCCGCTCCACGAGATCGGTGAGCTTCTCTTGCGAATTCACGACGCGCGAGTAGATGGCGGCCAACGTGTCCTTCTTCGGAAAACGGCGGCCCTTCTCCGCGAGGCCCATCTCCTGCCGGATGAGTCCGAGGAGATCGGCGTTGTCTCCCTGATCGAGCACGGTGAATCCCGGTCGAAGTCCGACCGCTTGGCCGTGCTGGCGGAGCAACCTGTTCGCGACGGCGTGGAACGTCCCGCCCCAGACGCGGCGGGCACCGTCGGACTCCGCCATCTGTCCGGCCCGCGTGAGCATCTCGCGAGCGGCTCGTCGCGAGAACGTCAGCAGGAGGATCCGCTCCGGACGCACCCCCGCGGACAGGAGTCGCGCCACGCGGCAGGCGAGCGTCCGGGTCTTCCCGCTGCCGGCGCCGGCGACGATCAGCAGGTGTCCCCCGTCGTGGAAGACGGCCTGCGACTGCTCGGGATTCAGGTCGCCGGCCCAATCGATGGCTGCGGAGCCGAACATACGTTCGATGCTATCAGAGGCGGGAAGGCTTCCGAAGGAAATTGGCCTTAAATCGAACGTTCGTTTTATGATGCCTCTCGTGCCCAAGGTGACGTCTGCCCATACGCAAGAGGTCCGCAAGCGCCTGATCGACGCCGGGCAGATGTGCCTGCTCGACCGCGGCTACGAGGGCACGAGCGCGCGAGACATCATGGAGCGCGCCGGGGTCTCCGCCGGCACGCTCTACCACTACTTCGACTCGAAGGACGACCTCTTCGCCGCGATCGCGGAGCGGTTCCTCGAGTCGGTGTCCGCCAGCGTCGAGGGCGTCACCGACGCGCAGGCAAAGCTCATGGACGTCGTGTACGGCAACTTCGTCCGCGCCCGACCCCGTTCACTCCAGCCCGCGCTCCGTGCACGCGCGCCGTTCGACGAGCGCATCCGGACGACCCTTACTCGCTACGACGAAGCCATCGAACGCGCGCTCCAACCCCTCGTCGAAGATGCGCAGCGAAGCGGTGCGATCCGCGAGGACGTCGACGTCGATGCATTGATCGAAGTCGTCGCTCTGTGCTTCGAAGGCCTCGAAGCTCGCGTTGGCTCGAACACACTCCGGACGAGTCGCGAACGCATCGGCCTTCTGCTCCTCGACCTCCTCTCTCGCGGCGTTGCCGTCGCGGACGCTCCTTCGTGAGTCGCGGTGCGCCGCGACGGTTCCACCGGCTGCGGAAGGTGATCCTCGTCGCGCTCGCCGTCGTGCTCACGCTCGGCATCGTCGGCTTCGCCGCGAACAGCGCGATCTCGGCGAGCGAAGCGCACCGATACCGCGCACGCGGGAGCTTCGTCCGGATCGGTGGTCGGAAGCTGCACTTCAGGTGTTCCGGCTCGGGATCTCCGACCGTCGTCTTCGAGTCTGGCTTCGGTGGAAGCTCGCTCGATTGGACGCTCGTCCAGCCGGCGGTTGCGAAGCACGCACGCGCATGTTCGTACGACCGTGCCGGCTACGGTTACAGCGACGCGGCACCGACGCACTCTCTCGCACGGATCCGTGCCGACTTCGACGCGTTCCTGCACGCGGCGCAGATCGACGGACCGATCGTGCTGGTCGCCCATTCCTTCGGGGGACTCATCGCGCTCGATTACGCATCACAGCACAGCGCCCGCGTCGCCGGGCTCGTCTTCGTCGATGCCGCGACCAAGGCGACGTACGAACGGATGAACGACCGCATCCCGGCCTTCTACTCGAACGGGAAGAAGCTCGCGTTCGTCACGAAGGCGGCGTCGGTGCTGACGCGATTCGGATTGACGCGACTCGCGAATCAACCGGCGAGTCCGAAGACGGTCGCGCCGGGTATCCGCGGTGAGTATCGCGCACTCGGATTCCAGCCTCGGCTCTACCGTGCGTTCAGTGACGATTCGGCGGCCATCGCTTCGTACGTCGGCGACGCACTCGATGCGCCACGCACCGACATCCCCGCGTACGTCCTGACCCACAAGGATCCGCTGACGATGTGGACGGGCGTGCCGAAGGCGGAGGCCGAGTCGATCTGGCAGGACGAACAGCAAGCTCTCGCCGCCCGCTTCCACGCGAAGCACCTGATCGTCGACGGGACGGGTCACTTCATCGAGGTGCTACGTCCAGACGCCGTGATCTCCGCTATCGACGATGTGCTGTCGAAGATCGCGGCGCAGTAGGTTCGGACCCAAAACGTCCGGAGGGGCTATGACGACGAGCCAAGCAGCGAAGGAGTTCTGTCGGGCCACGTTGACGTACGGCCCGGGCGGTGGGAGGGAGTTCACCATCTACGACGGCAGAACCGCCGACCTGCCGGGGTGGGAAGAGTGCGGGTTCGAGCTCATCTCGCATCGATCTGCGGTCAACGATTGGAGCGACGACGACGAGATCACCCGCGTGAACCATCACGAGATGGCCGAGCTCGCGCGAAAGCTCACCGGATGCGACCACGCCTTCCTCGCGAGCCACATCAAGCGCAGTCCCGACGAGGCCAAGCGCCACTCCGACCTGTCGCCGATACCGCTCGTCCACTCCGACTTCGCCGACAGTTACGGCGAGCTGCTTCGCGAGCTCTACCGCAGCGGCGATCGCGCGGAGGCGGCGCGCCGCGAAGGTGTCTCGCCCGACGTCGTCGTGGATGCGCGGCGCTTGGTGATCCTTCAGTTCTGGCGGAACCTCGGCCCCCAGAAGATGGACCTGCCGCTCGCGTTCTGCGACGCACGCACAGTTCCGCGGGACGAGATACGGCCGTTCCCCGTGAAGAACTATGCGGGCAGTGGCTTCGACTTCGAGGCGCTCGCGATCGAACCCCCGACCGATCCTGCGACGCACCACTGGTACGCGTTCCCGGAGATGAAGATCGACGAGGTGGTCGCGTTCCGGACGTACGACAGCGATCGCGTTGGAACCGATGAACCGTACTGGACGCCCCACTCCGCCTTCCGCGATCCCGACGTCGAGCTCGGCAAGCCCAGTCGTTCGAGCATCGAGGTGCGCCCGCTCTGCGTGTGGTCGTGAGTGCCGCGAGATCCGCGAACTCAGGACTCGAGCGGGAGGAGCTCGAGGCGTTCCAACGTGCGTAAGAACATGTTCGGTTGGAACGCCGGGGGTTCGTCCGGCTTCGCCAATTCGTAGTTGGGGAACTTCTCGAGCAACGCGTTCATCGCGACGCGGCCCTCGAGACGCGCGAGCGGCGCACCGAGGCAGAAGTGGATCCCGGCACCGAACCCGATGTGGGACGCCGCGTTCGCGCGCCGCACGTCGAACTCGCTCGGTCGTTCGAACTGCTCGGGGTCGCGGTTCGCCGCCCCAATGTGGACGAACACGAACCCGCCCGCGGGGATCGTCGCGTCGCCGAGTCGCGTCTCCTGCTGCACCATCCGCGGGGGGATCATGTGGACGGGACCGTCGTAGCGCAGCACTTCCTCGATCGCGTTCGTCAGCCGGGACGGATCACCGAGCACGATCTCGCGCTGGTCACGGAAGCGCGCGAACTGCAGCGTCGCGAGGGACACCAGGTTCGTCGTCGTCTCGTTGCCGGCGACGAGCAGGAGCGCCACCGCATCCATGAGTTCCGTCTGGGTCATGTCGTCGTGCTCGTTCGCCGCGACCAAACCCGAGATGAGATCGTCGCGCGGCTCGCGTCGGCGCTCGTCGAGGACGCGTCCGAAGTAGTCGCCGAACTCGTGGCGGAGCTGGACGGGATCCATGAAGGTTCGTCCGACGATCGCGCTCGACCATCGCCGGAAGTCGAGGCGGTCGGCGGGGTCGACTCCGAGCATCTCGGCGATGACGGTGATCGGGAACGGGATCGCGAATTCGGTCACGAGATCGAACGGTTCGTCCCCGATGCGGTCGAGGAAACCGAGCGCGATCTCCGTGATGCGATCTTCGAGCTCGGCGATGGCGCGGGGCGTGAAGGCCTTCGAGACGACGCCGCGCAACCGGGTGTGTTCCGGTGGATCGCGGAAGATCATGCTGTCGCCGAGTCCGGATCCGCCGGCCCCGATCGCGGACGAGAACGCGTCGTGGTGGCGGAGGCACTCCGAAGCCTCCGCGAATCCGGTGACGGACCACATCTGCCGCTCTTCGAGATACGCGACGCGACCGCGCGCGCGGAGCCGCTCGTAGCCATCGAACGGATCGCTCATCGCACCCGATACAGCGACAAGGGTTCCTCCATCCCACGGAGGCTCCGCACGCCGAGCTCCTCCGCGTCGATGCCGGCGTCGATCGCCGCCTTCGCGACCGGCTCCGTGACGAGGATCGAGTTCGGCATCGCCATCGACACGATACGCGCGGCGACGTTCACGGCATTGCCCCAGTAGTCGCCGAGCCGGTAGAGGACGGACCCGTGATGGATCCCCGTCCGGAGCTGTGAGGTCACATCGCCGCCGGCGAGCTTCGTCCGGAGGTCGCGCATCGCGCGGACGGCGTCGACGGGTTCGCGGAAGATCAGCATGAACTCGTCTCCGATCTCCTTCACGACGCGTCCGTTGTAAAGGAAGCACACACCCCGCACGGCCTGATCGAAGCGGTCGATCACGTCGACGGCGGCTTCGTCTCCTTCGAGATACGTGAACGAACTGAAGAGCGACAGGTCGCTGAACACGATCGTCGCCTGCATGCTGCCTGGTGGTGCGTCCGGCGACGGTGGGTCGAGGTGCGCGGCGGCGTGATCGACGGAAGCTTCTCCCATATATCGCATGTACATCTTCTGGAGGAGCGCCTCGGCCCCCGGCGCGATGGCTACGAGCGCGTCCTGCACGGCGATCGCGATCTCGCGCTCCGACCGGCCCGCGCGCTTGAACGGTGCGCAGAGATACCGGTGAGTCATCTGCAGGTTCGCCTCGGCGATGCGCCGGATCGAATCGGCGTATACGCGCGCTCCCTCGACGATGCCCTCCCAGGGGAACCCGGCCTGCATCATCAGATGCGTGATCTCGATCATCTCGAGGTCGTCGTCGCTGACCGTTCCGTCCGGCGTGAAACCGAGGGCCGCCGCGAGCGTCATCAGTTGCTCAACGGACAGGCCGCTCCGCTCGGCTCCTTCTTCGATGGAGTACGTCGTCGCCGCATCGGGGAACAGCGCTGCGGGAGCCGCCGCGCGCGCGTCGTCGAGCGATCCACCGACCGCCTCGACCTGCCGCAGGAAGTTCAGCCGGACGGCGTCAGCCGCGTCGAAACAGCCGTCACCGTCCAGATCCAGCAACGCTGCAGCACGGTAACGCTCGATCTCAGCGACGGACGCGTCCGTCCGCGCCGCGAACTCTTCGAGCGACAGCGGCTCCATACACGGAGCCTACGCTCTACTCGCCGAAGCCTTTATGCGAAAGTCGCTTTCGCTCCGGACAGGACCACGTTGCCCTTCTGCGTCTCGGCCTGGACGATCGCTTCCTTCCCGTCCACCCACAGCTTCGTGATGATCGTGTCACCGGGATAGACGACGTCGGTGAAGCGGGCCTCGAACGACTTGAAGTTCGCGGGATCGTTGCCGCAGAGCGTCTTCAGGATCGCGCGTCCGACGAAGCCGTACGTGCACAATCCGTGCAGGATCGGCGTCTCGAAGCCGCCGACCTTCGCGAAGTCGGGGTCGACGTGCAAAGGGTTCCGGTCGCCCGACAGACGGTAGATCGCGGCCTGCTCGATGCGCGTGTCGTCCGAGATCGTGTGGTCCGGTGCGCGCTCCGGTGGTGCGTTGACACCTTTCGTGGACGGACCACGCTCGCCGCCGAAGCCGCCGGACCCTCGTGCGAAGATGCTGGCGCTCGCCGTGAAGAGCGGACCGTTCTCGTCCGTCGCGGTCGTCGCGATCGTGATGACCGCGGCCGAACCTTTGTCCCACAGTTCGGTGAGCTCACCTTGGAGCGTGACGCTGCCCGACGCGGGGATCTCGCGGTGGAGGGTGATCGCTTCCGAGCCGTGGAGGATGAGCATCGGGTTTATGCCTTCGAGCTTGCCCATGACGCCCATGCCGGCCATGCCGCCGATCACGGCGAACGTCGGCAGCACCTTCGGGCCCTTGCCTTCGAAGAGGAACTCGAGGTCCTCGTACGGACGCGCGCCAACGCCGCATGCATAGAGCATGGTGTCCTTCGAGTCCCACGAGTAGGTGGACGGGTCTCCTTTGAGGCCGACGAGGTCGGACGAAATCGCAGGCATTTGCCACTCCTTATCGCAGGGACGGCCTGGCGGCCGATCCTGAACGTGTCGTATGGACCCGGCAACGTTACCGACCCCGGCGGCCGGGCGTCGATTCCGGGCTCAGGTGGCGCAGCAGTTCGCGATCGCGGCGAGGTATGCCTTCCGAAGCGCAACGCGGGCCTTGTGGTACGCGGTGAAGAGGTTGTCGTCCATCCGCGTATAGAACGCGAGCGCCCTCTTCACGCCTGTCGTCGTGACGTTGTCACAAGAGTCCCTGAGATCGGAGATCGCTTGGCTGCGTGCGTCTGCGATGTCCTGCAGACCCGAACCCAGATCCTGCTTTAAGTCGCGACGGCTCGACAAGTAGTCGCTATTGAGTTCGTCGATGGAGCCGGCCTTGACATCGATGAAGCTCGTGACGTCGCGCGTGAAGTTACGGGAGGCGTTGATCACGCCGTCGACCGCGTCGAAGCGGTCTTTGACGAGATCGAATCGGCACGTCAGGTCAAGCGAAGCATGTGCCGTGAGCGGCGCACCGAACGAGAACACGAGCGCCACAGCAGAAGCGAGCACGATGAGTCGTGTGCGGACCATCCCCAACCCCTTTGGTCGTCGGACCTTCTGAACCGACGATACCCCTGGCCTTACGAAACCGCCACGATCGCCCGCTTGAGCGAGCGGGCCGCCTTCCGCATGCCCTTCCAGGCATCGCCGCGCGCTTCGACGATCTTCGGGACGTCAGCGAGCGTGTAGCGCGTCGGCGTGAGCGATACGTCGTCGACCTCGTCCCATGCGATCGGCATCGCAACCGGTGCGTGCGGCTTGGCGCGAAGCGAGTACGGCGTGACCGCGTGCTGCGCCGGCGCGTTACGCGCGACGTCGACGTAGATGCGGTCGCCGCGGTCGGCCTTGGAGAACTCGGTCGTGAGCTCGTCCGGATGCTGTTCGACGAGGCGACGCGCGACGTTCGAGGCGAACGTGACGGCATCCTCGACCGTGCTCTTGCGATCGAGCGGCACCCAGATGTGCAGCCCGCGCGAGCCGCTCGTCATGACGAAGCTCGTGAGCCCGAGCTCGTCGAGCAGCTCGTGCAGCCATGTCGCCGCCGCCCGAACGGTGTCGAAGTCTTCGACGGACGGATCGAGATCGAACACGAGCCGGTCGGGATGCCAGAGGTCGTCGTCACGCACGGGCAACACGTGGAACTCGATCGTGTTGTGGTTCGCGATGTAGGTAAGCGCCTCGACGTTGTTGCACACGGGATACGTCGTCTTGCCCTTCTGCTTCGGAACGTCGACGCGTTCGATGAACTCGGGGAAGTAGTTCGGCGCCTGTTTGTGGAAGAAACGTTCGCCGTGGATGCCCTCGTTGAACCGCAGCATCGCGAGCGGATGGTGCTTCATGTGCGGGAGCATCACCGGCGCGACGGCTTCGTAGTAGCCGACCATGTTGGCCTTCGTGTAGCCGTCCTCGGGGAAGAGCATCTTCTCGGGATGCGTGATACGCGTCATACGTCCTCGATGGTGCGTCCGGACAGAACGGATTCCGGACGAGACACGAGCACATCGGTGGCTCGGTCGGCGAACTCGTCGTCCATCTTCACGAGAAGCCAATTCTCTCTGAAACGACGGAGCGACCATCCACCCTTCAACTTGTGGCCGTCGAGACGGAAGGTGAGATGTCCGTCGTCGATGGAGCCGTCACGGAGCTCGTAGGGGCCGGTGTCCCACACGATCACCGCACCGGCGCCGTATCCCGGACCGAGCCGTCCTTCGAAGTCCGCGTAGTCGAGCGGATGGTCCTCGACGTGCACCGCGAGACGCTTGACGGACGGGTCGAGCGACGGCCCTTTCGGAACGGCCCACGAAAGGAGGACGCCGCTATGCCCCTCCGCTCCGCTCCGGGGTGGCGACTCCAGGCGGAAGTCGTAGTGCAGGTTCGTCGCGTCGTGCTTCTGGACGACGAAGATCACGATGCATATGTACCCAAGTCGTAGAGGGTCGCGTTGCCGACGGTCGTCGCCGTGAAGTGCTGCGAGACCCACGACGAGATCTCGGCCCCCGTGCCGGACGAACCACCAGGGCCCACGCCGCCGAAGCCGCCGCCGGGACCGCCTCGTCCGGCGATGAAGTAATGGACCTTATGCTGTGCGACGAGCTGTTCGAACTGCGCGAGCGTCGGCGTCGGGTCGGTGCCGTTGAAGCCGCCGATCGCAAGCACGGGCAGGCCAGTCGAGATCTGGATGCCGGCGCCGCTGGTCGCGCCTACCGTCGCCACGACCCACGTGTACGACGAGGCGTCCTTCGTGAGCGCCGCCTTCAGCGACGCGCTCGGCGCGGCCGTCTCGAGGAACCCGCCGCCTTGCGGAGGACCACCTTGTGGGCCCGGACCTTGCAGCGCTTGCGGGCCGGGTCCACCGAAGCGCCCGGGACCGAATTGCGCTCCGGCGACCGCCGGCCCGGCGGACGGGATCGCCCCGCTGTGCGGCGCGGCGACGGTCTCGATCGCGTACGCGGACGGACCTGCGAGTGCGACGACGAGTGAGAGTCCGGCGATCGCCGGCGCCCACTGCTTGAGGAGCGACGGCACCACGATCGCACCGCACGCGAGCAGACCGAACACGAGGACGGTCGCGCGGACGCCGGGGTGCCACGAACCGCTGCGCGCGAGGAGCTTGCACGACCACGCGACGGTCGCGAGCAGCGTCGCGGCGAGGGTCGTCCGGATGACCCGGTTGTCGCGGTGGCGCCACAGTGTCGTCGCGCCGATACCGATGACCGCGCCGATCGCCGGCGCAAGCGCGACGGTGTAGTACGGGTGGAAGATTCCCCTTGCAAGGCTGAACGTCAGTGCCGTGATGACGAGCCAGCTCCCCCACAAGAGGACGCTGGCGCGACGGAGGTCCGTACGCTTCGCGCCGCGGCTGAACCACAGCATCGCGACGAGGAGGATGAGCGCGGCCGGGATGAGCCAGGAGATCTGTCCGCCGATCTCGGCGTTGAAGAGGCGCGTGAGGCCTGTCGCGCCCCAGCGCCCGACGCCCGTCGCGCCGCCGGGTCCGCCTTGGCCGCCGACGCTTCCTGTCTCGCTCCCCGTGAGTCGTCCGAAGCCGTTGTAGCCGAACATGAGGTTGAAGATGTTGTTCGTCTGCGACCCGCCGATGTACGGACGTGCGCTCGCCGGCATCAGCGCGACGATCGCGATCCACCATCCGCCGGCGACGATCATCGCGGCGCCGGACGCTACGAGCTGCTTCACTCGTCGGCCGAGCGACGTCGGCGCCGCGACGAGATAGACGAGGCCGAAGCCGGGGACGACGAGGAATGCCTGCAGCATCTTCGCGAGGAACGCGAACCCGAGCAGCGCGCCCATCGCGACGATCCACTTCGTGCTCGCGCCGTCGAGCGCGCGGACGAATGCGTACGCGGCGCCAACGAGGAGCAACGTGAGGAGCGCGTCCGGGTTGTTGAAGCGGAACATCAGCGCAGCGACTGGTGTCAGCGCGAGCACCGCGCCGGCGATCAGTCCGGCCGCCCGCGTGAACACTCGCTTCACCGTCGCGTACAGCACACCGACGGCGGCGACGCCTTCGAGCGCTTGCGGGACGAGCACCGTCCAGGCGTTGAAGCCGAAGAGGCGCGCCGCGATGTCCATGATCCAGAGCGATCCCGGTGTCTTGTCCACGGTGATGAAGTTCGACGCATCGAACGAACCGAAGAACATCGCCTTCCAGCTCTTCGTCGCCGCTTGCACGGCGGCCGAGTAGTAGCTGTTCGCCCACCCGGACGCGCCGAGTCCCCACAGGTACAGCGCACCGGTCGCGACGAGCAGCACGACCAGCGCCGGACGAACCCACGCGTCGCGCTTCGGCTCCCGCGGTGCGACAGCGCCCTCTCGCTCCAACGTCATGGTCGTCATCGCCTTAGATGTGCGTCGTCGGGTTGGCGTTGTTCGACGGCGGTTGCTGCTGGGGTCGTCCGGAACCGCCACCGGGCGGCGGTCCGTCGAAGCCCGTGCCGTTCACCCGTGCGGTGATGCGTTGCGTGAGGCCGGCTTCGATCTGATCGACTTGCGCCTGGGTGAGTCGCCCGGACGAAACGGCGGACGTCAGTTCGCTGCGTTCCTGCGCGACGAGCGCATCGATCACCTTCTGCGGATCGACGTTGTGCGCCTGCGCGACCGCGGCCATCGACTGCCCGGACTGCAAGGCGGTGAACAGATCGCTCTGAGAGATGCCGATCGTCTGCGCGACGATGTCGAGGTGCGGTCCGCCGCCGCCCATGCGTGGGCCACTGAAACCCTGCCCTCCGTTGCCAACCTGTTGCTGCTGCGGTGCGCCGGCGACGCTCAGGCTCGTCGCCGGTTTGCTCGAACGCGCAACCGCGAACGCGCCGACCGATGCCGCGATGACGACACCGGCGACGATCGCGACGGCGCGTCCGAGCGTGCTCGTCTTCGCGACGGGAGCCGCCTCGCCGGCCTCGGACTGCGCCTCGACCGTCTTCGGTTCGAATTGCGGCTCGTCGAAGATGTTCATGCGTCTTCCTCCTTGGTGTTGGTGTCCGGAGGAAGCATCGGGTCGCCCGCTGTGAGCGACCTGAGTAGAGCCTGGGATGTTCCTAGGAAGAACGCGGGAGCCGGACGGTGATCGTCGTCCCGCCGCCATCGGTCGCGGACGCGTCGACCGTCCCGCCGTGCGCGCCGACGATGGCGGCAACGATCCCGAGGCCGAGACCGCTGCCACCGTGCGTGCGCGAGCGCGACGGATCCGCGCGGAAGAAGCGCTCGAAGACGCGTTCGGCGTCGTCCGCGGACAGACCCGGCCCCCGATCGGCGACGGTGACCACCGCATCGGAGCCGTTCTTCGAGATCGTGACCGTCGTCGCCGTCCCCGACGGCGTGTGCGAGCGCACGTTCGCCAGCAGGTTGTCGAACACCTGACGGAGCCGGAGCTCATCTCCCGTCACCTCGATCGGTTCGCTCGCCTCGATGTCGACGGGCCACTGCGGACCGACGGCCTTCGCCGTGTCGACGGCTTGACCGACGACGGCAACGAGATCGAGCGGTTTGCGTTCGAGCGGCTGTCCTTCGTCGAGACGCGCGAGCAGCAGCAGATCGGCGACGAGATGCTCCATGCGCGCTGCCTCGCTCCGTATCCCCTGCCGAGCGCGCGTGACGTCCTCCGCGGGAGCACCCGGGTGCTCGAGCATCTCGGCGTACGCCGTGACGGCGGCGAGGGGCGTCCGGAGCTCGTGCGACGCATCGGAGACGAATCGCCGTAGATGCGCTTCCGTCGCATCGCGTTGCGCGAACGCGTCCGCGATGCGGGCGAGCATCGTGTTCAAGGCCCGCGCAACCTCGCCGACCTCCGTGCGTGCGTCTGCGCCCGGCACGCGCCGGTCGAAGTCGCCGCCCGCGATCGCCGTCGCCGTGTGTTCGACGTCTCGCAAGGGACGGAGTCCGAGCCGGACGACCCACCACCCGATCGCGAACGCGGCGAGCAAGGCAGCGAGCGATACGGCGACCTCGATCGCGAGCAAGCGGTGCAGCGTCGCGAACGTCTCACCGAGCGGGACGCCGCCGATGACGAGATCGTCGTCGGCCGCGCGCGAAACGCGCACACGGAACCGCGGTCCGCCGGCCTCCGTCGAGTCGGCGAAGAAGAACGCGCTCTGTCGGGCGCTGCGGACGAGGCTCGAAGCGTTGCCCGGGATCTTCGGCGACCACTCCTGTCCGCCGGGCAATCGCGCGGGCACCGCCGTTCCGATCTCGTTCCCGGACGAATCACGTCGCTCGAAGTACGTCCCCGCCGCGATGTTGCCGACGTCGGGGTTCAGGGGCGGACCACCAGGGCCGAAGCGCGGACCGCCGCCCCGCTCGAACGGACCTCCGCCGTTCACGCCGCGATCGACGGCCTGCAGCGATGCGTCCACGCGTGACATGAGCGAACGTTCGAGCAAGCGATACGTCGCGCCGTCGGCAACGAACAGCGCGAGCAACGCGACGGCTCCCACCGCGAGCAACAGGCGGAGCCGAAGTGACATCACTCCCCTTTGGTCGGGGGTTCGCGCAGCGCGTAGCCGACAAGCCGAACGGTATGGATCAACGGCGGTCCGTGCTTCTCGATCTTCTTGCGCAGGTACGAGATGTACGTCTCGACGACGCCGGCGTCACCACCGAAGTCGTAGTGCCACACGTTGTCGAGGATCTGCGACTTCGAGAGCACGTGACGCGGGTTGCGCATGAAGTAGCGCAGCAGATTGAACTCCGTCGCCGTCAGCTGGAGCGGTGTCTCGCCGCGCCACACCTCGTGCGTATCTTCGTCCATCACAAGATCGGCGAAGCGCAGCCGTCCATCGCGTTCCGACGCCGGGCCGGTCGTCCGTCGGAGGACGGCCCGCACCCGCGCGACGACCTCGCCGAGCGAGAAGGGCTTCGTCACGTAGTCGTCCGCTCCGACGGTGAGTCCGGCGATCCGGTCCTCGACCTCCGTCTTCGCCGTGAGGAACAGGATCGGCATCTTGAAGCCGCCGGCGCGCAGGCGCTTCGTCACCTCCATGCCGTCGACGTGCGGGATCATCACGTCCAGCACGATCAGGTCGGGGGCCGATTCCTCGGCGGCCTGCAGCGCGGCGCGGCCGTCGTACGCCTCCTGCACGTCGAACCCCTCGTACCGCAGGACACTCGAGATCGCGTCCACGATCGACGGCTCGTCGTCCACCACCAAGATCCGCTGCTTCATCGCCATCCTCGTCAAGGTTTGCATCGGGAGGCCTATGAAGCCACCACCGTCTGAGAGGGACGCGAGGAACAGCTGAGAGCCGGCTGTGAACTAGGCGGAGGGCCGGCCGTCGTGCGGCATGGTCGCGAGCGAAAGCCCGCCGCAGTTGTTCGACCCGCTGACCGAGAACGAGATGACGTAGGTGCGCGCCACTCCGTCCGGCGAGCGGTCGGCGAACAGGCCGATCGCCGCCGACGCGCCGGTCGCGTCCGGTGCAACGGTCGCCGTCTGGGGACCGGACGCGACACCGACGCCGTCCGTCGAGAACGCGCCGACGGTCACGACGTCACCCGGCGATCCGCCGCTGTAGGTGACCGCGTACGGGTGGTACTTGTGGTCGGGAGGCCACAGCACCCTCGCACCCGGGAACGAAACTGTTCCCCCTCCGCACGGAGCCGAGAAGCCTTGGTCGACCGGCACGGCAGCGAGAGCTTGTCCGGTCCACACCGCCGAGAAGGCGATGAGTGCAACGACAACCTTCGGACCGAGCCATGCGGTCGACACGATGCTTGGACCCTACGGCGTCGTCGCGCTGCGCGGAAGCGCACGTCGATGCACGACGTATCACCTCTTCGGGCCAACCCTCAGCGCGTCCACGATGTCCAGGTGGCGATCCCGGCCTCCGGACGCGGCGCTTCGTCCAGCATCGCGAGGTACTCGAGGAGATGACCGTCCGGATCGCGGAAGTACACCGCAGCCGCCGGCATCCATCCGATCACGCTCGGTTCGTCCGTCTCCACAGCGAAGAACGAGAGCGGCGTGACACCTTGTGCGCGTAAGCGTCCGCACGCGGTGAGCACGTCGTCGAGAGGCACCGCGAACGCGACGTGCAGTGACATGTTCATGGGGGCCGAGCCGATCGACCAGAGCCCGAGCATCGCCCGTCCCGGAGCGCCGATCCAGAGGAACGCCGCACCGCGATCCGGAACCTCGAGCGCGAGCGGAAGACCGACGACGTCGCGGTAGAACGCAACGGACCGATCGAGATCGCTCACGGTGAGATGCGTCTCGAACAAGCCGGTGACCTGCGTCATCGCACGTTCATCATGTCAGCCGGCAGAAACTCTCGGCGCACTCTCAGCTTGGGCTGACGGTGGCCTGCTCTAGAGAACCGAATCTGCACGCGTCGGTATCCACGAGCAAGGAGTTGCTGCATGAAGAACAAGAAGCTCATCGGGGCGGCCGCTGTGGTCGCCTCGGCCGCCATCGGAGCGGCGATCGCCCTCGGTGCGACGGGCGGATCGACCACGGTGCTGTCGTCGGCGCCGGCGGCGGCGACGGTCGCGAACGCGATCCCCGCGGCATCGAGCGGCAGCGGTTCGTCCTCGTCGTCGACGCCCGCGGATCCCCGCCCTCATGGACCGCACACCGTCGGGAGCTGCACGGAGGCGCTCCTCACCGGTAGCGACAAGGCGAACGCGGAAGCGGCCGCGAACAAGGCCGTCCCGAACGCGACGATCGTGCGCACGGAGACGGACTGCGACGGCGCCAAGTACGAGGTGCACATGCGGCGCAGCGATGGAAGCGAGGTCACGGTGAAGGAAGATGCCAACTTCAACGTGACGGCCACGCAGGCCGGCATGGGCGCCGGCGGACCCGGATACGGTCCGCGTCCCGGCGACAACAACACCAGCAGCTCGTCGCAGCCCTCGACGACGGGTTAGTTCCTCCCACGACAGCGAAGCCCGGTCCCGGTGCGAGGGCCGGGCTTCGTCGTGGCGGGTCGACGAAGCGAAGAAGCCGCCTACTCCAAGAGCGACGCCTGAAGAGATCGCAGCGCGTCGTCGGGAAGCCCGCGCGATGTCAGATATGTCGCGAACGATCCATACCGCGAGCGAACCCCGTCGATCACCCGTTCCATCGTCTCGGCGAACGGCGCGAAGTGCGACGGCGGGAGATCGCGATACATCGCCGGCGCGCCTTCGCCAGTCGCGAACCGCGTGATGATCGCCTCGATCGACTCTTCGGTAAGGACGTAGTCGGTGACGATGTCCTCGTCTCGGACGCCGATCGCGCCGAGCACGACGGCTGCGAGCACGCCGGTGCGGTCCTTCCCGGCCGCGCAGAAGAAGACGCCGGGAAGGGCCTCGTCCGACGCGAGGGCTTCGACGGCCTCGACGACGAGATCGCTCGAATGGTCGAGGATGCCGAGGTACTGATCGACCATCGCTTCCGGCGAACGGTCGGCCGACGGCGCGGCCGCGATCGGCGCGTCGACGGCTCGCGACGTGACGGGTGCGTGATATCTCGTGACGACGAGTTCCGCCAGCGCGCCGACACCGCCGAACTGGACCTCCATGTCGCTGCGCAGATCGATGAGCGTCCGGACGCCGAGTTCCTGGTGTGCCTTCTCGACGTCCGCATCGGTCAATCGGTGCACGGAGTCGGCGCGGTAGAGCTTCTTCCACCGGACGGAGCGCCCGTCCGTGGTCTCCCAGCCGCCGAGGTCGCGGAAGTTGAAGGAACCTTCGAAGTCGATGCGGCGCACGCCGTGAGACTATCGACAACGTGAACCTCCCCGTTACGCGCGCGGACGTCGATGCGGCCGCCGCCGCCATCGCCGGACAGGTCCTGCGCACGCCGACCACGGTGTCGCGAACGTTGTCGGAGATCACGGGCGCCGACGTGTCGATCAAGTTCGAGAACCTGCAATTCACCGCGTCCTATAAGGAACGCGGTGCACTGAACAAGCTCCTCTCTCTGGACGAGGCCGAACGTGCCGGCGGCGTCGTCGCGTGCTCGGCCGGGAACTTCGCGCAGGCCGTGGCGTATCACGCGCGCCGCCTCGGCATCCACGCGGTCGTCGTGATGCCGACGAACACGCCGAACAACAAGGTCGAGCGGACGTCCGTCCTGGGGGCCGAGGTCGTGCGTCACGGCACCGACGTCGACGGGTCGGCTGCCGAGGCCGCGCGGATCGCAACCGAGACGGGACGGGTCTTCCTCAAGCCTTTCGACGACGCGAAGGTGATCGCCGGACAAGGCACGGTCGCGCTCGAGATCCTCGAGGACGCACCGGATCTCGACATGCTCGTGGTGCCGGTCGGCGGCGGCGGACTCATCTCGGGCATGGCCGTCGCCGCGCAGGGGCGCGTCGAGATCGTCGGTGTCCAGTCGGAGGTCTATCCGTCGATGATCGACGCGCTCGCGGGTTCGCCCGCGCCAGCAGGAGGCACGACGATCGCGGAAGGCATCGCGGTCCGCGAGGTCGGGGCACTGACGAAAGAGATCGTGTCGGCGCTCGGCGTCGAACTCGTCACCGTCACCGAAGCGCACATCGAAGAGGCGATCGCGCTGTACCTCGAGATCGAGAAGGTGGTCGCGGAGGGCGCCGGAGCGGCCGCGCTGGCCGCGTTGCTCGAGCATCCGCAGCGCTTCCGAGGCCGTCGCGTCGGCCTCGTCTTGTCCGGCGGGAACATCGACCTTCAGCTCCTCGCATCGGTGATCCAGCGGAGCCTCGTCCGGACGGGGCGCCTCGTCACACTCCGGGTCGGCGTGACCGACGCACCGGGGTCACTGTCGAAGGTGACGGGGATCGTCGGCGAAGAGGGAGGCAACATCCTCGACGTGCAGCACCGCCGGCACATCCTCGCGGTGCCGTCGCGCGTCGCGCAGCTGGATCTCACGGTCGAGGTCGCGAACGCGGAGATCACGAACAAGATCCTCGCGAAGATCCGCGAAGCGGGCTTCGCCGTCGAGGTGATCCAAGGGGGGTTGGCTTAGGTGCGCCGAACCCGCCGGTCCACTGTGGGCGGCGTACTTCGCGTCGCGGCGATCCGTTCTGCGCACCGTCAACTACAACTGACGGCCGGTGCGCGGCGCCTGCGTCAGCTCTCTCGGAACTCCTCGGTCAGCGACGGCATCGTGGGAGTCTATGCGAGCATGTGGCTCCGCCATCCCGGGAGGAGACACTCGCATGACCAAGCTTGGCTACCAGATCCCGAACTTCACGTATCCGGGTAAGGACCGGACGAAGCTCTTCGACACCGTCGTCGCGCAGGCGAAGGCCGCCGACCGGTCGGGCTTCGACACCGTCCTGCTGATGGACCACTTCTATCAGCTCCCGCTGCTCGGATCCCCCGAGGACTACATGCTCGAGTGCTACACAGCGCTCGGAGCGCTCGCACGTGAGACGAGCAACGTCCGGCTCGGTGCGCTCGTGACGGGCAACACGTACCGCAATCCGACGCTGCTCGCGAAGATCATCACCACGCTCGACATCGTGTCCGGAGGACGCGCACAGCTCGGCATCGGCGCCGGCTGGTTCGAGCTCGAGCACGACTCGCTCGGCTTCGAGTTCAAGACGTTCAGCGATCGCTTCCGCAAGCTCGAGGAGGCGCTGCAGATCATCCTGCCGATGCTCCGCGGCGAGCGGCCGACCTTCGAAGGCAAGTACTACACCGTGAAGGATGCGATCAACGAACCGCAGCCGATCCGGCCCGTCCCGGTGATGATCGGCGGCTCCGGCGAACGCAAGACGCTCCGCATGGTGGCGAAGTACGCGGACGAATCGAACCTGACGTCGGGACCGGAGGAGCTCGAGCGGAAGCTCGAGGTCCTCGCCGAGCATTGCGCGAACGTCGGACGCGATAGGTCGGAGATCACGCTGAGCCAGCATCTCAACGGCGCGATCGCGGAAACGCACGACGAGGCGTACGCCGCCGTGAAGGCGTTCCTCGGCGCGCGCGGGATCGACCTCGACACCGTCGACGACAACATGCGCAAGATGATCGAGGCTCGACTCATCTTCGGGAACCCGGACGAAGTTGGCGAGAAGCTCGAAGCGATCGTCGCGCGCGGAGCCGAAGGACTCACGATCTCGCTTCCCGGTCAGGCGCACGAGCCCGAACGCGTTGAGCTGATGGGTTCCGTCGCGGCAAAGGTCGTCGGCGCGAGGCGTAGCGGCTAGGCCCCCGCGATCTCCTCGAGCGCGCTCGGGTTCTCGAGGCTGGACAGGTCGCCGGCGTCCTTGCCGAGCGCCGCAGCCCGTACGGCGCGACGCAGGACCTTCGCGTTCCGCGTCTTCGGCAGTTCACTGACGAACTTCACGGCCCCCGGACGGAACGGTCCGCCGAGCACGCGCGCGACGTGGTCCGAGATCGCCTTCGCATCGGGCACCGCACCCGCGCGAAGCACGCAGTAGCACCAGATCGCTTCGCCCTTGACGTCGTCCGGGACGCCGATCACGGCGGCCTCGACGACGTCGGGATGGTCGACGAGCACCGACTCGACCTCCGCCGGACCGATGCGCTTCCCGGCCACGTTCAGCGTGTCGTCGCTCCGTCCGTGCAGGAACCATTCGCCGTCGGATCCGATCGATGCCCAGTCGCCGTGCACCCACACGCCGGGCCAGCGCGACCAATACGTGTCGATGTAACGCTCCGGATCGCCCCAGATCCCGCGCGTCATCCCCGGCCACGGCTTCGTGCACACGAGCTCGCCGACGCCGCCCCGGAGCGGTGATCCGTCCGGGCCGAAGACGTCGACCGCCATCCCGAGCGAGGGACCGCCGAGCGAACACGCCTGCAAGGAAACGACCGGCGTCGGCGACAGGAAGCACGCGCCGACCTCCGTGCCGCCGGAGAAGTTGATGACGGGACAGCGTCGTTCACCGACGACGTCCGAGAACCACATGTACGGCTCACGGTTCCACGGCTCCCCCGTCGAGCCGAGGATGCGAAGCGACGAACGGTCGTGAGCGAGTACGTGCTCGTCGCCGTGCGGCACGAGCGCACGCACGAGCGTCGGCGACACGCCGAGGATGT
>Ga0307469_10000030_pt1 | contig 52877 bp, 71 predicted proteins | sample atmos_gasesAM2C__FD_203084 | JGI IMG/M metagenome (GOLD analysis project Ga0307469, IMG submission 203084) | Hardwood forest soil microbial communities from Morgan-Monroe State Forest, Indiana, United States - atmos_gasesAM2C_515 | ecosystem: Environmental > Terrestrial > Soil > Temperate... | reverse complement strand
CCATCACGCCGCTGGAAGCACTCAATCGCTACGGGTGCTTCCGGCTGGCGGCGGTCATCTACAAGCTGCGAAAGGACGGCCATAAGATTGTCACCGAGGACGGGGTCACGCCGGATGGCAAGCACTTCGCGCGCTACAAGCTACTGAACCCGCAAGTTGAGCAGCCCGAGCTGCCATTTGAATACAAGGAGATGCCGTGAAGACAGAAGGATTCGTAACGACAGTCGGCTATGTGCGCAGGCACTTCCCTGACTTCGAGATAGTCAATGCGCACAAGGGAATGGCGGTGCAGTTAGAGCCGGAAGACCTGAAGCTCAGCAAGCGCAAAGACCCGATGCAGTGCGTGTTCGCCTGCGCTGTTAAGCGTCAAGAGGAAACGATAGGCCCAGTGATCGTTTGCCGCAGCACGGCGATGATCGTGTATCCGGAACGCAAGCTGGCGGTGCGATATCTGCTCCCCGAGCGGGAGCGCAAAATCGTCGTCCGGTTCGACCTGACCGGACAGGCTCCAATGGGAAGTTTCTACTTCGGTTCGGCGAGGAAGGCAGAGACGCCGCGGAAACGCAGCGCCGCCAGCCGGGGCAATGGCGCGAAGAAGGGCAGCAGGCAGACCCCTGCTCACACCATCGCTGGGGTGCGCAATTGGATCGCCCCGACCGACTCAGGCCGGTCGAAGTAGAATTCTGAGGAGGATACATGGGAAGAGCAGGAAGTACCACTCGCTGGAGGCTCAGCACGCTGGAGGTAGCACGGATGCTCGACTTGCATCCGTCGCGCATCACGGCGCTGGCGCGGGCCGGACGGCTGCGTGGGGAGAGGATCGGACGGGACTGGACGTTCACGCGGCAAGCTGTGAATGAGTTCCAGAAGTTGGAGCGCCCAGCGCACAGGCCGAGTAGAACAGCAGCCACCGCATAGCAAGGGAGGTACGAGTGCCAGTCAGAGGACTTGAAGACACGTTGCGCATTCCGCGCACGTTCAACATCCGGCTCGGGACGCGCGTCAAGAAACTGCAGGACGGCACCCGGAAGAGCCTGACGGTCAAGGAAGAGGGTGGCTACCCCACGGAGACAGAGTACTTCGTGTTGGACGTAGACGAGGTGCCCGAGGACATCCGCAAGCTGTACGGCAAGGAGCCGAAGTCCATCCGGCTGATGCTCCTCACGGAGTACGACGCGGTGGATGAGAACGGCCACGAGATGACGCTGAGCCTGAACAACCGGGCCTGGCGGCGCAGAGGACTGCGTTGCTTCGGACACGGGCGCGCGGCGGATGAGGCCGCAGACGCCTACACCAACGACGAGGAGTGGGCGCGCCGCATCGCGCAGCGAGCCAAGGGCATCCCTGAGCTGCTGGAAGGGCCGGAGCGCAAGGCCGCGCCCATGCCTGGCGAGAAGGTCTGGCGGGTTCCCTGTCTCGGCCAGGACTGCCCCAAGTACGACCGCAAGGTGGAGGGTGTCAAGAACGGCGAGAAGGCAATGGTGCAGGCCGAGGGCCACGACGAGGATGCAAGCTGCAAGGTCAACATCGTGCTGCGCGCGTTCCTACTGCACCCGGACTTCGGGAAGGTCGGCAAGCCCGGCGAACGCGAAGTACTGGCGTGTGTGCAGCTCGCGAGCGGTTCCTACAACGCCATCGTGCAGCTGCGCAGCGGCTTCCGCTTGATGAAGCCGTTCACGGCAGGGCGCACCGCGGGCATTCCGTTCACGCTGATCCGCAAGCCCACGACGACGTACACGCCGACACGACAAGTGCACTGGACGCTGGACATCCTGCCCACGCCGAGCGAGTGGCAGCGGTTCGCGACAGTGCCCATCCAGGAGATCTTCCTGACGGACGAGCTGCGGGAGTACCGCAGACTCATCAACCAGCAGCCGCTGGGGTTGGAGTTCGACGCCGTGAAGGACTTGTACCCGCAGAAGCGGCTGACGGCACCGGAGGCGCAGGCCGAGCCGAATGGGGACATTCAGCAACCGTTGCAGGGGTCGGACAACCCACAAGCGGAGCCTGCGTCTGCAGTGACGGATGCGGAGCAGGAGCGCACACTCACGCGCTCCGAGGTCACCGATCTGCGGCGCATGTTCGGAACACGCACCGACCCCGACGGGCCGGAGGACGACGTTGCCAATCCATTCCCGGCCGAGGTCAACGCGAAGTTCGCCGCAGCCATCGAGCTGTACAACCAGCAGCACGGGAAGGAGATCAAGCGGTTCACGCAGCTGACGGTCCACGCTGCGGAGTTCGTGAAGCATCTGGCTGAGGGCCAGCCCGCAACCAAGGAGGAGTCCAATGGCAGCTGACCTGGGCGACCGCGCCAAGGACAAGATAAGCGGCTTCATCGGCATCGTCACAGCGCACACGCGCTATCTGGAGTCGTGCGATCAGGTGTTCCTGCGCCCAGAGAAGCTGGACGAGAAGGGCGCACTGCAGAAGGGCGAGTGGTTCGATTCGCCCTGGGTTGAGGTCATCAAGGTCGGCGTCTTCAAGCCCACCGCGGTCGTGCAGACGGCGTCGGGTACGCGCCTGAGCGGAGGCCCGAACCGGCCCCACTCTCGGTGACGATGCCCAAGTGTCCGGTCTGCAAGCATCCTGACGGCGACCTGACAGACCAAGGTGTTGTGCGCGGCATCCACGTGTTCCGCTGCCGCAACCACGACTGCCGGGCGCTGTTGGAGAAGCGCGTGACGTTCGTGCGCTTGCGCGACAAGACGGTGCTCGGAGCGATGGTCCGATGACGCCGGGCGCGCGCAAGGTAGGCGACGGCTGGTACGCTGTCATCCGCCAGGAGAAGCGCATCGTCTGGACCTGCGACCACAAGCCCCACGCGACCCGGAAGGAGGCCAACCGCTGCGCGCGGCGTGAGCTGCGGAGTCGTGCCAAGCAGAGCCAGTCCGCCCTGCCCGCCCGCCAGTTCCGTCCTCGGGCACCGTTGCTGGTCCTGCCGGGCAAGGACTCCCTGCTCGCTGCAACTAAGTCGGGCACCCCGCTCGTCTTTCGCCGCTCCTACGTCGAGGGGTTCCTGCAGTGCACTGAGGTGGAGCGGGCGTCCGGCGACAATGCCGAGTACGGCATCGCGGTACACGACGCCATCCACCAGTATCTGCGCCAGTGTCTGTCCGCGCGCGAAGAGAGTCGCATCAGCGACATCCCTCAGATCATGATCGAGGTGTTCGCGCGCCACGGTGGTGTGCATCCGGACAGATTCGGCGAGGCCGCGGACATGGTGGAGCAGTATGCACGGAGCCACCTGGCGGACATCGACACGCTGCTCCATGTGGAGGGACAACCGGCGCTGGAGTTCCAGCTGACAGCCGACCTCGGATGGGCAACGTTCACGGGCACGTGTGACCGCATTGACCGCATGGACGGAGACGACCCGTACGACCCGCCCCGGCTCATTCTCATCCGCGACTACAAGACGCAGTGGGCCAAGGTGGAGCATACGTTCCAGGGCCGGTTCTACGCGGCGCTGGCGTTCCGCGACAAGCGCATCAACAGCGCGCTGGAAGGTGTGGCGGTGGAGTTCGACCACCTGCCGCTGCGCAATGGCATGGTGTGGCATCCCGGTCGCGTGGAAAACCAGCTTGCTTACTTCGAGCCGGGCGATCTGGATCAGTGGTTCAACGACAACATCGACATCTTCCGACGGCGCTACGAAGGGCCGCGCGGCCATCCTGTCGGCGGGCTGTCCTGTCAGTACTGCGCCAAGCGTTACCGCTGCGCCGCGGCGACTCTCGTGTCCGCGACCATGCCCGAGGACAAGGAGCAGGCGCGTGAGCTCGTCGGCGACTGGATACGCACAGAGGAGCGCGCGAAGCTGCTCAAGGAAGCTCTGGAGAAGCACTACCAGCACCGCAAGCCGGATGTGTTCGACGGTATGGAAGTGGGGTTCCTGCGGCCCAAGAAATCCACTTGGCGGGCGTCGGACCCGCAGGGCATCGCGGGCTATCTGGACAAGCGCGGCATGGACGGACGCAGCGTCTTGGATACCATCGTCAACAAGAAGCTGATCCCGGACTACATGTACCCCGAGCTGGTGACAGCCGGAGTGGCGCGCTGGGACGAGGGCGAGGCGACCTTCAAGCGCAGGCTCGCGGACGGTAAGGACGAGTGAGAGTCGCGCCTGAGGAAGTGTTCGCGGACATGAAGGAGTGGCATGACACGACCATGCCCGACGAGACAGCGGACGCCGTGCTCGTCCACCTTGAGGAAGAGGCGCGTGAGCTGTTGATGGAGCCGTCCTTTGAGGAGGCCGCGGACGTGCTGTTGTGCCTGTTCGCGTGGACATCCCGCAGAGGGTTCGCGTTGCCAGCGTTGATGTACGCCGCGGCGTCGAAGCTGGAAATCAACAAGCGACGCAAGTGGGTGAAGATGCCCAACGGAACATACCACCACAAGTGACGGAGTAACATTGCGCGCGGTGTAGTCAAAAACAAACCGCCCCGTGGTGAGTGGGGCGGTTCATTGAGGACGAACGAAACTTGCGGGATCAGTATACCTCGGTTCGGAGCGTGGCAGTCGAACTCGCTCTGGCCCACAAGATCAGCTGGGCAGACTGTCTGCAACTGATCGAGGCGGATGAACCCGCACCGACCTTCGTCGATCACCTCCTCGCAGGATGGACGCCGCCTGTCGTAGAGCGCGACCCGGAGGCGGAGATGAAGGCACTGATCAAGGACGTCGCGGCCATCTTCACGGCTGTGTTCGGAGAGACCGGCCCGCGGGCGGCAGCTGCCATGATCTGGATGGACGCGCACATGAAGCAGTCCGGCGCGGCGGGCGAGGACAAGTACGGCTGGTGGGGAGGCGCGAACGCGCGCGAGGCGGCGCTGCTGGACGTGAACCCACAGAACAACCCCGGCGATCACAGCAAGCTGGCGCAGCGCTCGCGAGAGCAATTGCGTGAAGACCTGAAGACGCTGCGCGGGTTGCCGGATACCAAGTGGAAAGCGGGGCGGATCGAGGCGACGCTGGCAGAACTGGAAACACGAAGGAGGCTTCAATAGCTACGGCACCGCGCGAGAACCTCACGGACAAGATCGACAGGGGTATCGCAGCCGACAACGTTGTCCGACTCTCCATCCCTGAGGACGTGCAGGTGGAGAAGGTCGGGCTGGGGTACATCGGCACGTTCCCGAACAACGTCATCATCAAGCTCAACCGTCTACACGAAAGCCGTGACGAGGTGACGGCGGAGTATCAGCTGGCGTACAAGAAAGCCGGGCCGGGCGGCGTGTTGGACTGGGGCCGCATCAACCTGATGTCGTCCCAAGCGCGCGACCGCATGGCCAAGTCACTCAACGAGCGGCGCATAGACCTGACGGTGGAGACGGACTGGCGGGCGCACATCGACCTGTTCTTCCGCGAGGTGTTGCGGCTGGAGCGGTTGGGTGTGCCCGTGACGACTACCAACGGCGACGGCGAGACCAGCAAGCCGCTTCAGTACATCCTGGACCCGATCTTGCCGGAGGGCTTGGTGACCATCCTGTTCGGCGCAGGCGGCGTGGGCAAGTCAACGCTGGCAGCAGCAATCGCGTTCAGTGTCCAGACGGGCCGTGAACTGTTCCGCGGATGGAAGCCCAACAGCGCGCCGGTCCTCATTCTGGACTGGGAGGCCAGCCTGTGGCGTTGGCAGGACACGTTCAAGGCGTTGGGTAGGGGCTACGGGTTCCCGGCTCCGGACGTGCTGTATCGCGAGTGCAAGCGCCGTCTGGCTGACGACCTGGAGAGCATCGCGGACGCCATCGACAAGGCTTCCGTGGGACTGGTCATCGTGGACAGCGCGGGCCTGGCATTCGGCAACTCCGCGGCGGAGGGCGACAAGGCCGAGAGTACCATGCGCGCGTTCGGCGCGATACGCGAGACGAGTCAGTGCGCGTGGATCGTGATCGATCACCAGACTGGCGACGATGTGCGGCAGGGCGGCACCGCGGCCAAGCCCTACGGTTCCGTGTACAAGATGAACCTGGCGCGCATGGTGTTCCACCTGGAGGGCGAGAAGGAGAACGAGGAGGCCCGGCAGGAGTTGCTGCTGAAGAACATAAAGAGCAACTACGCGCGCCTACTCAAGCCGATGGGTCTGGCTTGCTACCGCGAGGAGGGCGGCATCCGCTACGAGCGCGAGGACATCCTTGAGGCTCCGGAGTTGGCGGCGGGCATGACCGCAGGCCAGCGCATCCTCAACGCACTGTTCCTGGCGCCAGACAACGCGGCCACCCCGGAGCGGTTGCGCGACCTGCTGGGCATCGACGACAAGGACAAGCGCGGGCGCGACCGTCTGCACTTGGCAATCCATCGCATGATCAAGAAGGGCATTCTGGTCAAACTGCCGGACGGGCGGGTAGGTCGGTCGGAGTGATCAGAGTCCTCACTTTCCTGGCTTTCGGGTGGGCTTTCGGGGCGTCGCTGCTTTCGCCGCTGCTTTCGGGTTCGAAGACGCTGCTTTCGGCTGCTTTCCCCCCTCCCTTACTATCCCTCCCCCTTGACAATCGCTTTCATGAAAGCCGAAAGCGGTGAGTGTAAAACTCCCGTCCTGTGAAGTCTGCGGTAAGCCTGTGGATCAGAACGAACCGCACGTCCGGGCCGGTGTGGTGCACCACTTCGCCAACGGCCACATGGCTGATGCCAAGATGTGGCACACGCAGTGTTGGCAGCCGGGCCACCCTGTGTGGGACCCGACGCAAGACTTACCCAAGGAGTACAGATGAGCGGATGGATCGGAGTCGACCTGGACGGGACGCTGGCGGAGTACAACGGCTGGGTCAGCCCGGAGCACATCGGCCCGCCCGTGCCCGCGATGGTGGCTCGCGTGAAGGCGGCGCTGGCGGCGGGCTTTGAGGTGCGCATCCTGACGGCGCGGTTGCGGGAGTACGAGGCCGGGCTTGTACCGCTGGACGCCTGGTGTCAGGAGCACATCGGCCGGACGTTGCGCGTCACCGACCGCAAGGACTACGGCATGATCGAGCTGTGGGATGACAGGGCCGTCGGTGTGGAGTTCAATACCGGCAAGCTGCTGTCAGAGACCAAGATCAAGGCGCTCCAGTGAGACACACACCGATACGGCAGAAGGGGCGGCGCGGGCTGGAGAACGACCGCATCCGTACGTTCGTGTGGGGCCGCGTGTTGGCGCGCGTACCGGCATACCAGTGCGACGGCTGCGGCGAGCGGTACGGGCTGGAGTGGGCACACCTGTTCGGGCGACCCGGCTCGGGCTTCTGCTTGGGGCCGTGGGCCAACAGCGCCGAGCTGACAACCAAACTGTGTCGCCAGTGCCACAACACAATCGACCGGCATCTGGACGAGGGCGGACTGGCGCACAAGCTGCGCTGGGCGGCGATGGGACGGCTCGTGAACACAATCGCGGGCACACGCACGGACGGCGCACCGTACGAAGGCATCAGAGTCTTCATCGTGAAGGCGGAGGAGACAGGATGGACGTTCGACGAGAAGCAGTGCAGGCTGATCAAGGTCGCGTAAGTCGCCGCAAGGTGGCGCAGCGCCGGGCCGCGGCGGAGGAAGTCTGCTGGGCCATCCTGTTGATGATGACGTTCGAGGAGTCCGCGTTCCTGACGGCCAAGGTGTTCTCGGACTGGATCGACAAGGACTTCACCAAGTGGGCCGACCTGGCTGTTGAGACAGGCGTGATGCAGCCGTGAGCATCTTCGTCCCGACGCCGGTCGACGACTGGGTCAAGCAGTACAGCGGGCCGCGCAAGTCACGCAGCCCCAAGCGCAGGGACGGACAGAGCTACGGGGCCGCGATGACAGAGCGCAAGCGGCACATGCTGGAGCAAGGCATGCACCCGGCGACAGGCGTGGCGTTGCGTACCGGCCTGGCGGATTCTTGCGGCACATGCAAGAACTGCGTGTTGACAGGCAACGGCAACAGCTCGTTCTACAAGTGCAAGCTGGTACACAACACACACGGCTCCGCGACGGACATCCGGCTCAAGTGGCCTGCGTGCATCAAATGGGAGCGCCTGGAGGGAGAGCATGAAGTCTTCTTCTTCGACCACTGAGATGGAGGCCGCTGGGCGAGCCGTGCGAAGGGGCCAACGACCTCCAGTCAATAGAAGGCGAAAACGACCCGCGAAAGTTAAGGCTGTCCTCATCATTTGCTACAACCGCTGTCTGTATTGCGGGCGGCGGACGACGCACGAAGTCTGCCACGCACACGGCGCGGGCTATTGGCGCAAGCACATGCCATTCAAGCGTGTAGGTGGCTCGCTCATCGGACTGGAACATGTGCGCGGGCGCAGTCCCATGCGGTTGAAGGATCGGCCCGGCGAGTCGGACGCAGAGTGGCAGCGGCGCTGGGGCCGCGCACAGACGCGGCTGTGGCATCGTCACGCAAACCGAGAGCCGGAGGTCTGCAACGACACGACGTGTCCGCAGGCGCAAGTAGACTGGCGCTGATGCGCGGCGTCAAACTGACGGAGCCGGAGAAGGCGCTGCGGCGCATGTCGGAGCAGGAACTTGTAGACAAGACACTTCAGCTGGCTGGGATGGCGGGCTGGTGGTGGCATCACACGCGGCCCGTGTGGACACCGCGGGGCTTCAAGACTCCGCTCGGCGGCATGGTTGGCTTCCCCGACTACGTGTTCGCGCGCACAACCGGGCGCGAGATACTGGCCGCGACAGTCACGGACGCGTGGATGACGGGCGACGGCATGAGTTTCGCAGGGGAGATCACGAAGGAGCGATGGCTGGGACAGCTGCTGATCGTAGAGTTCAAGACCGAGCTGGGCGGGTACGGGCCGGGGCAGGAGGAATGGGCCAGGCGTCTGGAGCCGAGCGGGGCCTACCGGCTATGGCGACCTTCGAGCTGGCCTGAGATCGAAAAGGAGCTTCTACGGCGGTAAGAAAGTCGGAACTGGCTCCCCGCTAGGCGCGCGGGTACGCTATAGTTCGGGGTATCAAACTCGGGAGGTACGTCATGAAGAACTACGCCACATACGAGGACGCGGTCGAGGCGATTCAGAAGGAGCGGAACGGCATCTGCTCTGTGTTCGTGCACCCGGTTGCAGAGGGCGACCGAATTCGTGACTACTCGCGCACGGGGCCGAGCGCGTACATCTACGGCCCATGCAGCGTGACGACGCGCATCTGGCACACCGATGGAGGCATCGAGCAGACGGTGCGCCGCGGCGTTGACTACACCAACGGCAGCCTGGACGACGACGCCCGCGCGGACGCGGTCAAGCAGGACGCCTACGAGCATGGGTTCGACCGGGAGGAGGGCTGGTGAGCGACGAGTACCGGGCCATCAAGACCGAGCTGCTGGCGGAGGCGCTGGCCATCATCAGCCCGCGCGTGGACAGCTGGAAACGGGCCGCGTCGCTGGTCGCTGGCTCCTTCGCGGGCGAGGCCACGCACGACATCAGCGTGGCGTTCGTGAGTGCGGTCGTCGAGAACATCATGGATGCGGAGCCGGGCTGCGACCACAGCGTCGGCATCTGCATGTGCGGCGAGCGGGCGGTGGTGGAGGAACTCCGGCTCTGGCTTGACGGTAAGGAAACGTGTCCGACGTGCCACGGCGACGGGTTCGTATGGAACGAGGCCAAGTACAAGGCTCGCCCCGTCCTTGAGGACGACGGCGACTGGTGGGGTCACGAGGCTTGCCCGCGGTGTGGCGGCAAGCAGGTGGTGGCGCTGTGAGCGACTCTCAGAAGCAGCTGCTCTACGACTGGGAGAACAGCCAGAAGTGGCGCTACCCGCGGGTGACGGGCACTAGCAAGCCCGACATCCTCACGACGGCGCAGTGCCGGGCGCTCATCCGGCGCGTCATGCGCGCCTACGGCTGCAAGATGGTGTCCGTGCGCGTAGGCCGGGGCTTCGGCTCGCGGGGCGGCGCTGACCGGATCACGCTGTCCCGTCAGCACCACGCGACGCCCATCGTTCTCCACGAAGCGGCGCACAGCATCTGCGCGCAGCGCGGGCATCACGTCCAGCACGGGCCGATCTACGCTCGCATGTACATAGAGCTGCTGTCCAGCTACATGCACTTGAACAAGGGCGACCTGTTGCGCAGCGCCCGCGCGTACGGGCTGACGGTCGCGTCGTGGGAGGCGCTCAAGCCGAGGCTGCCGCTGTGAGGTACGTCAGGCACGTTCCCGAAGGACTGCTCCGCGACCTCGTGGCCGCGTACCGTGGTCACGCACCGTCAGCCGTAAGCGTCGCCATCGAGAAGATCGAGGCGGAGCTGAAGGACATGGACGCCGAGGACGCCAAGGAGCGCGCTGACGAGGAGCGGAAGAAGCATCCGCCCCTCACCGTCCAGAAAGTCACGGGCGTCCTGCGCAAGGCCAAGCTGCACATGGCGATGAAGCAGCACGGGTTGGCCGCTGTCGGCGGGTCCACCGGCTTTGAGGTCACCTACGGAGACTGGGAATTCCACAGCTGGGTGCAGGTGTACTACGCATTCGCGTGGGACTGGGGTCACTTCAAGGGATGGAGCAAGGAGCGGGAAGCAGCCGAGGAGAAGGCCGAGCAGAAGCGTCAGCTGGATGCAGCCGTCGCTGCTCTGAAGGCCGCGGGGTTGCACGTGGAGCCGGACAAGAAGATGGGCAGCCGCGAGACGCTGAAGGTGACGCCATGAACGAGGAGGCCTTGGCTTGCTACACCAAGTTCCGGGCGCAGTGCGCCAGCGATGCGGCGCTGTTCGAGGCCGCGGCTGAGCGCGCGCGCAGCGTGGGTACGGCGTCGGGCATGGGCCTGGCGCACATCCTCAGCGACCACGCCATCAAGCTGCGCTACCTGTCGGAATTCGACCCCGAGGTGGCGCTACCATACGAGACCGAGGCGCGACGATGAGCAGGTCACGGAGGAAGAACCCGTTCTGTGGGATCACCACAGCCCGGTCCGAGAAGCAGGACAAGCGCGCGGAGCACCACGCCGAGCGCGCGTCTGTGCGTGGCGCGCTGGCGCTGCAGACCGAGCCGGAGCCGCGGCCCCGCGGCCAGTACTGGGAGAAGGACGGCAAGCAGCGGTTCGATCCCGTGAAGTGGCCAGAGGGAATGCGGAAGTGACGGGGCGGCTCACGGAGATCGAGCGGAAGATCGTGCTGTTCGTGGCGGCGCACCAGCCCTGCCGCTACGAGGACGTTCGTTTGCACATGGGCTACCGCTCTAAGGGCACAGCCTTCGAGCACATGCGTAGGTTGCGACGGCTGAAGATCGTAGACGCGCCGCGCAACGCGGACGGCCACACCAAGAGCCGCACCTTGCAGCTGGGGCCGGACATCTGTGTCAGCGACAAGGGCGGCATCGGATGGATCGTCTGGATGAACGGATATCGGGAGGTACAAAGTGATCCGAGCGTACAGCCAACCTAAGCTCAAGCACTGCAAGCACTGTTGGCTCTTCACGGTCAACGAGGACCGTGTGTGTGGCAACGACAACCCTGCTCTCGGAGCCGTTTGGGGTTGCCGTAAGGAGCGGGCCGGTTTGCGAGGGGTGCCCAGCCCCGTCCTGATGGCAGGAGCCAGGGCGGGCGGCGGCACCTATACGTTCTCGCCGGAATTGGGAGCCGCTGCTCCCTCAATGGCGCGCCGACGCGCTATACTTCCTGCAGTTGCCGTCAATCATCATCGGGAGGTACACGTAATGACCAAGTCAGCCGTTCTGTCGAAGCCGGTGCTTGAGGGAGCCACCACGTTGGACAACCTCAAGCTGTTGCCCGAGCCGCAGGTGCTGGGGCCGCGCCACAAGCCCGTCCCGCACTGGGCGGTGGCGGAGGCGCTCGAGAGCCAGCTCAAGGAGCGCGGGATGGAGGGGTTCGTGCCCCGGTACATCCTGAGCCAGGAGGGCCAGCGTCTGGACGCCACGTACGACTTCTCGCCCGACCAGCAGGAACTGGGCAAGGAGCGGATGCTTCAGCTGCGCGAGGCGATGGGCAACCACGTCTTCGTGCCGAAGGAGCTTCAGGAGACGGCCGGAGCCATGCTCGTAATGACCCACGCCAACGACAAGAGCCGCGCGCTGCGGATCGAGGCCGCGATCAAGGTGTACGTCTGCACCAACTTGGCCATCGGCACCATCGCGGGCGGCAACGGCAAGCGCAAGCACACGGGCGACGAGCCGTGGGAGACGCGCATCGACCACCTTCTGGAGAAGGCTTTCGACAACTTCGTTCCGTTCACGTCGCGCATCGGCCAGCTGCAGAACGCCGAGCTCACGGATGAGCAGGCGGGCGGGCTGATCGTCCAGGTCATGCGGCTGCCGTACCAGCCGGTGGCGACCAGCAAGTTCATCGACGTCGTCGAGACGTACTTCGCTCACGCTACCCCGGACGTCGCCGAGCCGAGCCGCTGGAGCCTCCACAACGCCTTCACGCGCGTCATGCGAGACACGCCCCTGAAGCGCCAGGTGGAGACCAGCGCCGACCTCCTGCGGATTCTCAGCGAGTCGCTGCCGCTGGAGCCGTCGTTCGTCGACGGGAACTAACCGTATGGATCTCTGGGAGGGGCCAACGCGGCCCCTCTCTCCTTTGGAGCAGGCGCATCGACTCGGTGACCAGGCCATGCGGATGCTCGATCACTGCATCCCGGTGGTGGAGGCGGCGGCGCGTTTCCTGGACGCCTACGATGGATTGGGCGGGGATGTTCAGGAGTGCTACGAGGAACTCGTAACGGCTCTCAAGGGAGTTCACAAGCGATGATCGACCGCTGGCGTAAGCACACCGCGGCCATCGAGCGAGAGTTCAAGAACGCAACCGCGCGGCCCGCCTGGTGGCAGCGCATGTGGAAGCAGCTCAACGAGTACGTCACACCGCGGGAGGAGCCAGTCGCGCGGCCCGTCCCGCCCAACCCGCCATCGGCCATCCCGTTGTGTCCGCACACGGACGCGCGCGACACAACGCTGGGAGCAACACTCAAGAGGAAACCCAAGGTCGGCGACGCCACAATACTGGGCATACCAGTGCAAGAGTGTCCGAAGTGCAAGATGATTGTGGGCGTCGTCCGGTAGAAGTGCGGTATCATAGGGTCTGCGGCCTCCGGACTTAGTACCTCCCGAGGAAGCGGACGGAAGAGCCGGGATTGCGATGAGCGTCCCGGCTTTCTCTTTGCCCCAACAGCACGGCGCTATGCTTTCCGCACACTCATTCATTCGGCAGACGTCATTCAGCCAGTAGGAGGGCAACGCAATGGGCGATACGCGTCTCATCAGGCCGTTCGGAGAGCTTCTCCGGGACCAGCGCAGCGGCAAGTTGGCCGCGGAGTTGGCGGAGTCTCTCAACACCGTCGTCGAGGCGGTCATGCAGAACCGCAAGCCGGGCAAGCTGAAGCTCGTCATCACCATCAAGCCGACGGAGATGGCAGGTGTGCTCGCCGTGTCGGACGACGTGTCCATCACTCTGCCGTCGCCGCAGAAGGACGCCGCCATGTTCTTCGCGGACAAGGACTTCAACCTCGTGCGCAGCGACCCGAACCAGCTGGAGATGGGAATCGTGCGCGAGGTGCCGGACGCCGACGTGCGCGAGCTGCGGCGTGTCGGGGAGGGCGAGTAGTTGGGGAGCAAGGGCACAGGCACCGAGGCGGAGTTCATTCGCGACCTGGCTGTTGCGTCGACCCCGCCTGTCGAGGTGGACCCCAGCAAGCTGTACGTCCACGACGGTGAGATCATCAACCTCCAGGACTTCCAGCCCACTCCGCGGCGCAAGCGCGGGCACACGACGCACTTCACAGCCGCGTCGCTGGCCGCGTACGCTCTGGCGCACAAGGAGGCAGGGACGGCCCTGTACGTCGATCTGGAGTCCTTCGGGGCTACGGTCATCATCAACGGCCCGTCGGTCGAGTCGCCGGGCTGGAGCGACCACACGGCCATCCTCAAGACCCGGTACACGCCGGAGTGGAACTACTGGATCAACAAGGACGGCAAGATGCAGGCCCAGGCCGAGTTCGCGGAGCACGTGCAGGCCGGGCTGCGAGAGATCCTCGACCCGCCCGCGATGGACATGCTCGAGTTGGCGCAGTCGTTCCAGGCGCACACCGACGTGACCTTCAAGAGCGGCAAGCAGTTGGCGGACGGCAAGCGCCAGCTGGAGTACATCGAGGAGATCAACGCCACCGCGGGCGCGAAGGGCACCATCGTCATCCCGAGCGAGCTGTCGTTGGCGATTGCGCCGTTCGAGGGTTCGCCCACGTACAAGATCAAGGCCTGGTTCCGCTTCCGCATCAACAACGGCGACCTCCAGCTCGGCTACAAGCTGGACCGCCCGCGGGACGTGCAGAAGGCAGCGTTCGATGACATCGTGCTCGAGCTGCAGAAGGCAACCCTGCTCAACGTGTACCAGGGCAAGCCGAGCGCGTAGTTGAGGACAGTGGAAGTGCCCGGTGACGCGGTCTTCGTGCTCATCGGGCGCGCCACTCCCACCGGCCCGCTCGTCACGACGGAGCAGGACGAGGAGTGGTGGAACCTTGCGACGGAGAACCACAAGCGGCAGATGCTGATCAACGCACGACAGCTGCTTGACCTGTTGGCGATGGGCGTGTTCCGAGGCCAGCACAGCGATGGATGAAGGCAAGCGCCGGTACATCGTGCACCGCGTCCTGCCGCACGACGACTTGCTGCTCGTGAAGCCCGCTCTGCGCGATGTCGCCTGGACCGCCAAGGAGCTGACTGCGTTCTTCGAGTCGCACGAAGGCATGGAGTATCCTGTGGAGTTCCGCGTCGAAACGCTGTACGACGGCCCGACGCCTGTCGCATGAAGGTTCCGGTGCAGTGCCCGCACGGTTGTGGGTACACTCTCGAGCTGGACATGACGCAAGACCACCAGCACATTCAGTGTCACGAGTGTGCGTGTACGTTCTGTGCCGTGTGCGTTGAGGTCTTCGCCGTCAGCGTACAGGAGGCGGAGCGCATGTCGGCGCGCAGCAAGGCGCACCTGAACTGAACACGTACCGTCCTGAGGACTTCGCCGACAATCCTGCCGGGGCCGCGCGCGCCTACCGCAGCAAGCGCGTACAGGCAGCCGTCGCGGAGCGTGAGTGGGTGGAGCACGAACTGCGCACCGAGGCTCTGGCCACGCAGCGAGCCAACGAACCCTTCGGCCCGGCGCAGAAGCGCAAGGAGTTTCCCGAGCCGCAGCCTGAGCAAGACCCGCGGCCCTGGGTTCCCAACAACAAGCAGGCCGCGTATCTGCGCTTCGGCAACCCGGCTCGGGGTCAGGCCGTGATGTACGTCCGGATCGAGGCGGACATGACCAAGTTCACCGAGGCCGTGCGAAAGCTGGGCGAAAGCCTGACGAAAGCCATGCAGCCTGTTCTGGACTTTGCGAAGGAACACGAGAGCATACTTCAACAGATTGCCACGAACTTTGAAGTTCCTGTCGACTCTCTGAAAGTTGAAGTGCATTGTCCTCGCGACACTGATGGAGACGGCCACTGCGGACAGCGCGGTTGTCCCATGTGCGGAGGCCCGTAACTCACTTGCCAACGCAACGCAGAGGGTTTACGCTTGCGCACCAGTGGGCTACTCCGCGGAACAAGCTGGCGCGACATGCGCGCGACTGTTCGTAGAGTACAGCGCCATCGAGGGTAGCTCCCTCAACGGCATCTCTCAGACTCTGGCGACGGGCCATTGGATGAAGGTGATTGACGAGACAATCGACTTGGCGCATGCCATCCCGAAACTCAATCGTCACGTCAAGCGTCAGGCGGCGCGGTTCATGGTGGACGGCTACCAGCCCGCCAAGGTCAACGGCAAGTACCCGGAGCCGCAGGCGTTGGCTGTGGAGGTCCAGGCTCTTTCGGCCCAGGAGGACACCCACGGGGCGGCTTTGCTGAGCAAGGAGCTGCGAGAGGTACGGGCCTGCCGAGCCATAGCGACCAACATGTCGGGCAGGCGGGCGCGCGCGCCGCTGCTTACCAGGGCTGACCGGCGACTCCGTGGCAAGCCCTGCGCTCGCTGCAGGCGACCGTTGCGACTCGGCCAGCCGGTCTTCCACGACCGCGACTGGGGCACGGCCTGGCATAGCGCGGATGGGTGCCACGACTGATGAGCCTGTGGTTCTGGTGGGGCTGGACGTGCTTCATCGGCTGGGCCATCACCCTGCTGTACGTCCGACGTAGGCCGCGCATCAAGATCAACAACATCCTGCTCAACGGCAAGGATCAGCTGCAGAAGCCCATCGTGTTGGGCGCGGACGACGTTCTGGTGCTGGAAGGCCAGGACAACAGCGACAAGGTGGAACTCCGGCTTGGGCGCTCGGCCATCCGACAGCCCAAGCCTGACGAGAAGCCTTGGTGGGAGCGGATGTGAGCGAGCAGATATACAACCTCGCTGTGGTGGCCAAGGTCACGGGCATCTCTCCGCATCCGAACGCCGACCGTCTGGATCTGCTGCAGATCTGGATGCCGCTGCGCAACGGCTCCTTCACCACGACGCTGGTGGTAGGCAAGCACTATCGCCTGGGCGACCTGGGCGTCTGGCTGAAGCCCGGCGCGGTCGTGGGTCGGGAGTTGGCCCGCAGCATGTGGATGCCCGCGGGTATGCCGTTCGAGGTCCGCGACATGGACATCCGCGGCCAGAACTCGCCCGGCTTGTGGTGCGGGGCTTGGTACCGCAACGAGCTGGGGCAGCCAAGCAAGTTCAACAGCGCCACGCGCAATCGCGGCGCAGACAGGGCCGAGGACGGCTGGTTGCACTGGAAGTTCTTCCGTGACGACTGGCAGCCCGGCGACATCGTTGATGAAGCTCTCGGACTGACGAGCCTGCGTAGCTCAACGGCAGAGCAGCCGACCGCTAGTCGGCAGGATGTAGATGGAGGCGGGCGCGCGACTACCTCCGTCAAGGGTTCGAATCCCGCCGCAGGCTCCATCCTTTCCGCGGGAGGTGCTTCAGCGTAGCATTTCCCAGCGACAGCGCCGGGTCCGCATTGTAGGCCCGCCCGACTGGCAACTCTGACAGAGCGCGAGACTCTGGAGCCAGCGTAACGCTCGCAAGTCTCGGGTTCCCCACACCCTCAGAGCGAGCCAGCCGCCTTCGGTGCGCGCTGGGTCAGAGCAGCAAAGTGCCGGTCCTCTCATAGCAGCTGGCTCGGTCAGGTGGTGAGGTGACAACGAAAGCCGCAATCGCTCTCGTCGTGATACCCGTCCTCGCGATAGCCTTCTCGCTGTTCGAGTGGGGCGGGTTGACCATCGCTCCGTGGCACACCATCAGCTGGTACGCACAGCGCCACTTCGCGCTGGACGTGTTCATCGCAGGGCTGTTCGGCGGAGGCGGCATCGTCGGACTGGCCTGGTGGATTCACCACATGCGCAATCACATCAGCCGCATCATCAGGAGGTTGGCATGGGTCTGACAACCGTGCTCCTGCTTCTGGCGTTCATCTGCTTCCTGGCCGCGACGTTCAACCTCAGTGTGTTCGGGCTGAACCTTGTCGCGCTGGGCCTGGCGCTGTGGGTGGCGACGCTCATCCTCGGAGTGCTGACGGGCATCCCGACGACCGTGCTGATCGTCATCCTTCTCATCATCCTCATCGTGCTCATCCTGGTGTTCATACAACGCGGCGGGCTACACGCTCCGCCCAAGTAAGGAGGCGTCTGTTGGGACTGTGTAAGGTAGTCGCGAGCGAGGGCAAGGTGCGGTTCGTGCACCAGCTCAACAGTGACGGAACCCCGTACGCGGAGGACGTCACGATCGAGGCGCAGGAAGGCGTACCGGCATCTCGGGTCGACTGGGCGGACAAGGACGGTCAGATCGGCACCATCAGCTGGTCGTTCACGCCGTACCCCACGGCCACTGGTCTGCTCTTCCCGGAGGACAAGTGAGCTACAGCATCTCCATCAGCGGCCACTCCGGCGAACCGCACAACCACGAAGTCCAGGAAGCAGTAGACGCTGCTCTCGCCATACTGGACATCGTCCCCGGCATGAGCGCCACAGTGAGTGGCTACAGCAACGACGGAACCGGCAACATCACACTGGTCGGCAAGCTGCCTCGTGAAGAAGCCAAGAAAGCAGAAGCAGACGACGACGGAGCCTGAAGAGGCTCAGCAGCAAGCGGACAGTGCTGAGGTTGCGGCCGAAAAGAGGCTCGCCGAGGCTCGCGTAAGCGCGCGTAAAGCCCGCTTCCTGTTCCAGTTTCGAAAGCTGAAGGTGGTTGCCTTCGCAGCCAAGCGGATCGGGATTGACCGACGAACCGTCTACAAGTGGACGGCCACCGATCCGGAGTTCAAGGACGAGCTGCAGAACGCGCAGGAAGAGATCGTGGATGCTCTGGAACGTGAACTGCACAAGCTGGCCACGGGACAGTACAAGCGCCCGCTGGTGTCAGCAGGCAAGCTGGTGGCGTTCGAAGAAATCCACTCCGAGACAGCGCTGATGGCGTTGCTCAAGGCATACCGGCCCAAGCTGTATCGCGAGCGCACTGGTCTGGAGATCACAGGCGGCACGACCAGCCGGGTCGAGATCACGAAGAAGGAAGTCTCAGTACAGCTTGTCGCAGACGTTACCAAGCTCCTCGTCGAGTCCGGCCTCGGCAGCAACGATCCTGCGAGTCTCGCAGACGCTGCACGACGTTCGGCAGAACCCGTGGATTCCGCACTGGCCGTGGCCAAAGCAAGCCGCCTTTCTCTCCCTCCCGCATGAGGAGGCGCTGTTCGGCGGAGCAGCCGGTGGAGGCAAGTCTGACGCACTGCTGATGGCAGCTGCGCAGTACGTGCAGCGGCCCGGCTACGCGGCCCTGCTTCTGCGCCAGACGTTCGCAGACCTCTCGCTGCCCGGAGCCATCATGAACCGCTCGCAGGAGTGGTGGGGCGGCACCGCAGCGCACTGGGATGGCAACACACACACGTGGACCTTCCCGGAAGGCGGCACCATCACGTTCGGCTATCTGGAGACAGCGAAGGACAAGTATCGCTACCAGAGCGCCGAGTTCCAGATGGTGGGCTTCGACGAGCTGACGCAGTTCCGAGAGGAGGACTACAAGTACCTCCACTCTCGAATCCGTCGTCTTGCTGGTTCAGACACTCCCATCCGCATGAGGAGCGCCACGAACCCCGGTGGCTTCGGGCACGACTGGGTGCTGCGCCACTTCATGACAGAGGGCAAGCTCAAGGGCTGCTCCTTCTGCGGCACTGCGTACCCCTGGGATCAGGAGTACTGCCCGGAGTGCTACCAGATAACAGACCCGGACTGGCCGCAGCCCGCCCGACCCTTCATCCAGAGCAAGTTGCGCGACAATCCCTCACTGGACGAGGTCGCGTACCTGCGGCAGCTGATGAAGCTCGATCCGTTCACGCGACAACAGCTCTTGGACGGCAACTGGTTTGCCCGACCCCCAGGACGCAAGTTCCGGCGCGAATGGTTCGACATCGTAGACGAAGCTCCGCGCGAGTGTGAGCGCATCCGCTGGTGGGACATGGCTGCGACAGAGGAACCGAAGAAGCGGCCCGGCTCTACTCTGTCGCTGGCCGACCCCGACTACACAGTCGGCATGATGCTGGCCCGCAACGCGCAGGGTCTGTACTGGATCGAGGACATCGTGCGCGGGCGATGGAAGCCACACGAAGCTGAGAAGCTGGTTGTGAACACCGCGGCCCGCGACGCCAGCCGATACACCAACTTGGGGTTCGAGATATGGATGGAGCAGGAGCCAGGCTCGTCAGGCAAGTTCGCAACCGAACACTTCCGGCTGCTGCTTGATGGCTTCGCGTTCCATGCTCTCCCTTCGACTGGCAAGAAGGAGATCCGAGCTAATCCAGCCAGTTCTGCCGCGGGCGCGCGCAACATCAAGCTCGTCTACGGCCCCTGGATCAGCGACTTCCTCAACGAAGCCGAGCAGTTCCCAGACCCCAACGTACACGACGACCAGATCGACTGCCTGAGCGGTTCGTTCAACGTGCTCTCGCGCCGCGGCGCTACGTCGCAGGACGACTGGGCAATGGGCATCTGGCGCTGCGCCAACTGCGGAGAGGGCTTCATGTGGGAGCCGGGTCGTCACTGCCCGAAGTGCTCAGTGCCTGCGCCAGACGTGTACCCGCAGCCCACGTTCCACACCACGACACACGCGGACACGATCGAGGAGGCGGCTGCCATCCTGGGCGAAGTGGAAGAGCATGAGAACGGGTACGACCCGGACGTCGTGATGATCATGCCACTCCCCAAGGCCACGAAGTACTGCAAGCACGGGCTGACGATGTGCGTAGAGTGCGGCAAGAGCGGATGATCGAGAAGTTCCACCGCCGCACACGCGAGGACAACTACGCGCGGCCCGCCACGCACTGGCGCGTTGAGCCTGAGATCGAACGGCTCTGCGCTCCCGAGCCTGAGCTGGTGCGCGCCAACACCGGAGAGTGGCCACCGCTGTTCTTGCCCAAGGAGTGGGACGCACAGCGCCGGGCGGAATTCGTACTGCGATGGAGAGCAATCAATGCGGCTGGTGTATGAGCTGATCGACCGCGTGTCGCGCGCGCTTGGCCGTCACGGTCTGGAGCGCTGCGGAGTGCCCGACTGCCACGGCGTCCTGACGTTCACTGGTGTCTGCACACGTTGCGGGTACGACTGGTGAACGACGCCAGCATCTGGGAGTGTCCGCACGAGTACACCATCGGCGGGATGTCGGAGCTGATCATGCGTGAGATGCGACGCAACAACTCCTACGCCGGACTGTCCATCAGCACACCGGACAAGGTGAGTGCCGCGCGAGGCCGCCAGAATGCGCTGCGTGCCAAGCGCCGGAGTCGCATCAACGGGTGAGCGAAGATGTCTACCAGCGTAAGCAGCCCAGTGCGTTCAGCGTCTGGCTCCGAGAGCGGCTATGGTACGGAATTCGAAGCAGTCTTTCGTCCCGCAAGCCTGCGCGCCGGGTGGGTCTTACTCCTTCCGAGGCAGAAACGCTCTTTCCTGAAGCCTCGCGCTGTGCGCATTGCGGAGGCTGGCATCCCCACGCATGTCCTCGCGTTCGTACGATCCTGTTTCGGGCTGGCAACCCGGTCCGAGTCGACTTCTGGGCGTGGGGAGAGTGGCCTGCTGACCAAGTAGTGTTTCCCTGGCAGAAGGCTGCCATGACGACACTGCCTGAGACAGCGGAGCCGGAGCCAGAGATTCCAGTGGTGGAGGGCGAGATCGTTGGCTGAAGAAGAGCAGGAGCCGACCATCCCGCACACGCCGGAACAGAAGGAGTGGATCGCTGAGCACAAGGCCACTCCGCCGCCCGCGCAGGACACGAGCCGCAAGGCCCCGCGCGACCCTCTCGGCTACATCGAAGTCCAGAAGGCCGCGGCGCTCAAGGCTGGCGGCTTGGTGATTGATTCGGCTGCGAACATGCCCGAGCCGTACATTCCGCCGCGCGACCATCGCTGTCAGTGCGCAGGCTGCGACTTCCGCGTTCGCCTGCACGAGACGCGTCTGAGCCAACACCACTACGGCACAGCCTTCGGCGACCAAGTCATCACCGTCGTGAAGATGGTTGACGGACAACCGAGTGAGGCTCTGCCGGATGTGGTGGAGGTCAACGTCGACGACGACTACGCCATCCGCGTCAGTGTCCCGCCCCACTTCTGCCAGAACTGCTGGAAGGGCTTCTGCATGTACCGCGACAACGGAGAGTTCGGAGTGAGACTGGAGGTCAATGCCCACAACAGCTGAGCTGGTACGCACGGCCCGCCTGAAGGCCCGCGGTGCAGGTTCGTCACGCCCAGGTGCGGCGAGCAACGAGTCCGTTCAGCAGTACCAACTGAACCCTCTGGGCGCATACTCCGGCGAGTTCGCCAACGGCCCCTACGCGTCCTGGCTCGCTGGCACACCCATGCAGGCCGCGCTCCCGCGCGAAGTGCAGCAGTTCATCCAGGGTGCCTTCGGCCCGGCCGAGCCGATCATGCCTCAGCCCATCGACGTACCGCCAGAGGGCAGCGACCGACCAACCGCTCGCCGTCTGCAGTACCCCATCTTCTGGAACCTGCCTGTGGGCGTCCCAGGAGCCGAGGGCATCAAGGTCGCGCCGTTCCAGACGATGCGGATGTACGCCGAACGCTACAGCGTGGTGCGAGCCTGCATCGAAGTGCGGAAGCGCGAGATCGTCGGAGTGGACTGGGACATCGTGCCCACCAAGGCCACCGAGAAGCAGATGCGCAACGACACCGAGTTGCGCGAAGACTGGATGAAGCGTCGGGAGCAGCTGTTGGAGTTCTGGCGCAAGCCGGACAACGACTACACCGGGTTCCGCTCTTGGGTCGGCGCACTGCTGGAAGAGACGTTCGTGACGGACTCGCTGTCCATCGGCTTCGAACACACGCGCGGTGGCAAGGCCGGGCTGTTCGGCACCGACATCAAGAAGCTCAGGCTGATCGACGGCACGACCATCCGTCCGCTGTACGCGATGAGCGGTGACAAGCCCAAGCCGCCGAACCCCGCGTATCAGCAGTACATCTGGGGTGTGCCACGCACAGACCTGGCGATGGTAGCGACGGAAGAGGACGCCGAGGATATGTCCGACGAGGTCAAGCCCGTCACCACCAGCGAGCTGATGTACTTGCCGCTGACCAAGCGAGTGTGGACGCCATACGGGTTCTCGCCAGTCGAGATGTCCCTGGTGCCGCAGGCCATCGGTCTGAGCCGCCAGGCCTACTTCCTCGACTACTTCCAGGAAGGCTCCATGCCGGGCGCGTACATCATCCCCGGCCCCGAGGTCACATCAGCCGCGCAACGCAAGCAGTTGCAGGACGCGTTGAACGCGCTGGCTGGAGACATCGGGCACAAGTTCCGCATCGTCGTGCTGCCAGCCGGGTCCAGCAAGGAAGACACGAAGGAAGTCAAGCTGGCGGACGGCAGCGACACGATCATCGCCGAGCTGGTCATGATGTGTTTCGCGGTGCAGGCGGAAGAGATCGGCATGGTGCCCGGAGGCAAGAGCCAGGGGATGGGCGGGTCTGCGCACGCAGCCGCGGGCAAGGACATCGCGCACGAGAACCGCAAGAAGCCGCTGGCGGGCCAGCTCAAGGACTCGCTGTTCAACTACGTCAACCAGGAGCTCTTCGGCCAGGACGACATGGACTGGTCGTGGGAAGGGATGGAGGAGGCCGAGGACAAGGCCGCTGCCGCCACTGCCCACAAGATCTACATCGACGACGGAGTCATCACGCGCGACGAAGTGCGTGGGGACCTGGGCTTCGAGCCGTTCTCGCTGCCGCTGACTGGATCTCCCACCGTCACGACCGGATCTGGCGTTGTGCCTCTGGACCCCGGCACTCCCATCACCGATGTGCAGGGCGGCGCGCCTCCGGCTCCTCCAGCCATCCCAGGCGCTCCGCCGCAGATCGGGCCAGACGGTAAGCCGCTGCCGCCCAAGGGCGGGCCTGAGGGACTCCCTGGAGCCGGTGGACCGCCGAAGCCGGGCGCGCCCGCGGGTCTGCAGCAGCCGCACTTGCAGCAGGGTGTGCCAGGCCAGGTTGCGAAGCCAGGCGACGCTCCTGCGCCGAACATCGGCCACGACGGCAAGCCGGTTGCGATGCACCCCACCACAGGCAAGCCGGTGACGTCGGACGGCAAGCCCGCCACTCCCGACGGCAAGCCGCTGGCTCCGACCATCGGTCCGGACGGCAAGCCATACAAGCCCGAGGACACGCAGCACGGGCCGGATGGGAAGCCTCTGCCCGAAGGCGCAGCCGGAGTAGACCACGAGGGCAAGCCCGTGGGCGCGGATGGCAAGCCGATTCCGCAGGTGCCTCTGCACACACCGGGCGAGCCGATGCAGCAGGGCACGGTTCCGATGGGCATGACGGTGCAGGAACACCAGCAGGCTGGACACATCCCGACGAAGGACGCGCTGTCCGCCGTCCAGGAGCCTGATGCGCCAGAGGGCGAAAGCGACCCGAAAGCCAACTCAACTTCCTCTTCGAGCGGCAAGCCCGAAAGCGACCCGAAAGCGGACCCGAAAGCCAAGGCCGACCAGATGGAGAAGCCGGACGTGTCGCAGGGCCATCTGCCTCCGGGCCGCAGCATCATGCCGAGCGCCAAGATTCTGCGCCTGCAGAACGCCAGTCGGAAGCTGATGGAAGCGGCGCTGGCGCTGAGCAAGGGCGGCAACGACCCCGGTGGCCACGCCCACGCCAAGGAAGAGAGGATGGAAGGCCAGGGCTTGATCGACCACTTGACCGCGCACCACAGCGAGCTGCACGACACGGCCATGAAGCCGCCCGCGGGCGTCAAGCCTGCCGACTTCGTGCCTCCGACGGACGCTGCTCTGCGCAGGCTTCACGATGACGAGCACGAGAACAGCTCATCCGCTGCATGGCGACGCGACCATCCGGCTGCGCCCGACGGAAAGCCGAATGGAAGTTGAGGACATCCTCGACGCCGCAGCCGAAGTAGCCGAAGCCGCCGCCGACCTGCTCAAGGACTTCTCCATAGGCGGAGGCGGGATGCAGCTGGTGCCGTACGACTTGGCCGGACAGTGGCGCACGATGCCGCCGATGCGCCCGCCCAGCACTCTCATCGCCAGCGGACTGGCGGTGGTGGCGCAGGACACGGGCCGCACTCTCTTGCTTCAGCGCGCGGATGTTGAGGACGATCCAGCGCCGGGGCAGTGGGAGTTTCCGGGCGGGCATTGCGAGCCAGGTGAGAACGCCTTCTCCTGCGCCATGCGCGAGTGGCAGGAAGAGGTCGGACTCGCGCTACCCGCGGGCGTCATCGCTGGCCAGTGGGACAGCACGGACGGCGTGTACCGCGGCTACGTCTGGCTGATCCGCAGCGAGAGCATGGTGGACTTGGCCAATCGTGACAACAGCGAGAATCCGGATGGTGATAGATTCGAAGCTGTAGCGTGGTTCAAGCCCGGTGATCTGCCGGGGATGCCCGCGTTGCGCGAGGAACTCCAGACCGACATGGACTGGAACCTGCTGCGCAGCTTCGCCGCGAACAAGCATGTGTACGCCGAGCTGGAGAAGCTGGGCCGCTACTTGCGTCACGGCAAGGACATCGCCAAGTTCGCCATCTCGTGGCTCCCGGAGAAAGAGTACGTCCTGATCACGCGAGAGTTGCCCCACTCTTCTCCGGCATCCGCGGTTGCTGCCGCCAAGGGCCGCATGATGGGCAAGTTTGTCATCCCGGCCCGCAGCTCGCGACGCGCCACGCAGCGCGAGGAGGCGCTCCGAGGGATCATGGCACGCACAGCCTCGCGTCTCGGCGCGCTGGCGCGCGATGCTCACGACTCCCACCTGTCCTTCGTGGACGAGGCCAGCCGAGCGCTGCGTGACGCCTACGCCGCGGCCTACGTTGCGGGCCACAAGCAGGGCAAGCAGATCAAGGCGGTCGTCAAGCAGGGCGACCCTGACGAGCTGTCCTTCGATGATCTGGACCCCGACGTGCAGGACGATATCAACCGCGATGTCGAGCAGCAGCACGGATTCCTGCAGGGCATGGTCCAGGACTTGGTTGCCGGGCTGGCGGGCGCGGAGCTTGCCTCCCGGCTGGACCAGTACGCATCCACCACGATCCCGGCCTACGAGGAGGGCTATCAGGACGGCGCGATAAGCGCGCTGCTGCCGCCCGACGCAGACCCGGAATCCGGTGGCATCATGGCCACGTGGGTCGTCACGAGCGAAGACCCCTGTGCGTTGTGCGAAGAGAAGAACGGGCAGATGTGGCCCGCGGAGGAAGCGCCACTGCCTGGGGACGGCGGGTTCGGCGAGATCTGCGAGGGCGCGATGAACTGCCGTTGCGTGTTGGAGTACGAATACGTCCCCGCTGATGACAGCAGCGTGGCCAATCCCGCGGCCGACTTTGAAGCAGCATAGGAGGTTCAATAACCACTGAGGAAGCTCGCGCTCGGATAGCCATCCCGCATCGCATCCACGAGGTGCTGCGGACGCCGTTCGGTCGTCTCATGGCAACGCGCGACCGCGGCGACTCTCTGCGCCCGGCGCACATGTTCTTCCAGAGCCACCTGTACGCCAAGCACATACGGGCGGATGGCAAGAGCAAGATCTACGACCTCGGATCTGGTCTGGTCACCAACGTCGGCGTCCTGGCGATGGCGAACGACCCGCAGTGGGCTTCTCCTTCTGGCGCTGCCGCCACCACGCTGAAGCTGCAGAACTGGGTCGCGACAGGCACAGGTGCCACCGCGGCAGCCGCCACCGATGTTGCGCTCCAGACACTGGCCGCGCCCACGACCGCCAACGCGGTGTCCGGCGTTCAGTCGCTGGTGTCGGCGGCGAACCTGCAGAAGTTCCAGCAGGTCACGACGATCAACTACGGCTCCACGCTGGCGATCACAGAGTGGGGCCTGCACAGCGCCCAGGTGCTCTCGGCCACGACGGGCACACCGTTCACGGCCACGGGCGCGACATCAGGCACGGTTACAGGCACACCCTACTCGGCCTCGTCCTCCACAGTGCAGGGCGAGCAGCAGCTGATCGTCCTTCCCGGCACAACCACGGTCTGGGGCCTCATCCTCAGCAACACCAGCAGCGTCCTGACGATTCCGGCCTGGTACAAGGTGGCGGACGGCACAGCCGGTTCCACGCCAGGTGCCACAGAAGCGTTCACGCTCAAGCCTGTGCTCTGGGACCACAAGGTCTTCGCCGCCATCAACGTGAACAACGGCGACTCGATCCAGTTCACGTACACGCTCACCATCAACTCCGGAGGGTAAATGGCCGCCACCAAGAAGAAGGCTCCGACGCCAGAACCGCCCGTCCTGGATCTGGTCTCGTTCACGGTCGTTGACGCAATCGAGATCCCGCACTGCGAGGAAGGCCAGCACGAGCACTTCGCTCCCTGCGCTTCCTGCGACCCGGAACTCGTACCGGGCGCGCGGGGAGGCATGGTGCCACAGAAGGACGGCTCCTTCATCCTCTGCCCTGTGTGCGGAGGGACGCGCGAGGGCGGGCCGTCGCTGGGCATGTTCCCGTGCGATGTGCCGCCGACGCGCTACTCGCCGGGTCAGACCGTGTTCATGACGCAGGCCAAGGCGGATTCGATCGACGGCGGCGCTCTCGCCGCGCCGGGCGCAGACATCGAGCTGCTGCAGCTGCACGCAGCCTTGCGACGCCGCGGGCTGAAGGTGGCTGAATGAGCATCGCCACGTACAGCCTCGACGACCTACACCACGCCGAGCGGGCGCTGGTCTATCCCGACGCGGAGCGCGAAGCCTACGAAGCGATGAAGTACACCTTCATCACCAGGAACGGCTCCGTCATCAAGGTGCCTTCGGGCCGCAACAAGCCGGGGCCGGGCGGATTCACATCGCCCATCCCCGCCGACCTGCTCTACAAGAACGCCGCGGCCTTCACCGCGGTGAACACCTTCACGACAGAGCAGGGCATCAACAACGCAGGCGCGACGACAGGCCCGCAGGCCAAGCTCAACCCGTACTACTTCGACGCCGACCCTCAGTTGTCCATCGGAAAGACGCTGGGCTTCCGCGCCCGCGGCCTCGTCAGCGACGTCACCGCCACCAACCCGACCTTCACATGGACACTGCGGCTGGGTGCTTCGGGCATCACCGGCCCCATCGTGCTAGGGTCTGCGGCCATCACCATCGGCACATCCACCGCTGCCGTCACCAACGCCATATGGGAGTTCGAAGGCGAAGTCTCAATGGTCACGGTGGCAGCCGCAGGCGCGAACTCCACGCTGCGTGGCTCCGGGTGTATCCAGAGTCCTGGATTCGCGGCGCAGGCCGCGCCTCTGGGCGGCAACATCTACGCTCTGTGGGGCGGCGCGGCCCAGCCGGGCACAGTGGCAACATTCGACATCAGCATCGTGAACTTCATCAACTTCAACGCGGCCTGCTCCGCGTCCAACGCATCCAACCAGATCCAGCTGTTGCAGCTGTTCGTCTTCGGCTGGAACTAATCTCCCGTGGCCTCCAGAGGCCAGATCAGCACTCTGGCCCAAGTCGGGTCAGGGACGAGCCTCGCGACCTCTTGGGGCACGAATCCCACGGCGGGCAGCAAGGTTCTGCTCTTCGTGCAGTGCGCGTCAGTCCCGACCTCTGTCGTAGACAACGGGGTCACGCCCACCACCTACACGCTGGACAAGAGCACTCTCGCGGGCAAGGGCGTCCACATCTACCACGCGGACAACATCTCGCTGCCCGCGGCGGGCGCGTACCAGGTGACGGTGAACGTGCAGGTGGCCGGGACGATCCAGGTCATCGGCATCGAGTACATCGGCGCGGCTACGGGCGGGCCGGTCGCCACCAACAACGGCGGCGCCACTGGGACCGCGGTCTCAACCGGAGCAGCGGGCGGATCTGAAGGATCGATCTATTTCGGCGGCTTCTCGGACGCCAGTGCGCTCAATCCCGAGACGATCACGTTCAACTCCGGCCCGACGTTCACGGAGCAGGCGCGCAACACCAACGGCTCCTCCTTCTGGCCGATGGCGATGGCGGATGCGATCATCGCTGGTGGTGGCTCGCAGTCCATCGCGTGGACGCTGGGAGATTCGGTAGCTTGGGGCGCGGCGCTCTGCGTCTACGCCACCGACCGCGGGCCGAGCTTCTACACTCCGCCACCGCGGCCTTCCATCTACCGCCCGTTGTACTCGGGCCGCTACCGGCTGGTCACGCCCACCGTCTCATCTCAGCTCGGACCAGCGGGCCGCGTCAACTCTGCCTCCATCAATGCCAACTCCGCGGTCACCGGGCCGTACAGCGTATCGCTGGGCGTGGCGTGTTTGGCGGGCGACCTCATTGTGGTGGTCGGTGCCTCCAACGGCACCCACGTCGCCAACGGCATGTCGGTGTACGACAGTGTCAACGGGGTGCCTTTCCCGACGATCGGCGAGGAGCAGAACAGCAACTCCTCCTCGCGGTACACGCAGGCCTTTGCCTACGTCACTCCGGTCGACCTGCCTCTGGGCACCGTGTTGTGGTTCACGCCGTACGCCGCGGTCGTGCTGTCGGCGTTCGCAGCGGATGTGTTCCGCGGCTGGTCTTCCACGCAGGTGGCGACGGCCACGCTGGCCAACTCCCCGCTGGGCGTGGCACAAGGAGCGCCGGGCTTCGCCGTGCGACCTCCGCGCGGTTCGCTGGTGATCATGTACCACGCTTCTGCCTCGGCTGCATCGCTGCAGATGGCGGCTCCGTACAACCTGGGGTCCAACGGCAACACCAACGGGCGTGTGACCATCGGGTACACCATCGCCACGGGCGTCGATCCGTACGACTCCACAGTGGTCCTTGGCTCGGCGCAATCGTGGGGCGTGATCAACGCCGCCTTCGCTGTAGGCCAAGGCCCGGTAGGAGCCTGGTACTCGGAGCCGCGCGTACGCGGGCGGAACTTCTACATCCTGCCCTACCAGGGCCGCTACCGCTGGACCGCGCCGCCTACGATTCCGCCGTCCACGGGTACGCTGTTCCAACAGGCTCTGACGGCATCGCTGAGCTTCAGCGGTGCGATCAAGAACGCCAACGCCAAACAGATGACAGCCGGGCTGTCCTTCACAGGCGCGGACCAGGAGGCCGTCAGCTACCACCTGACCGCGGCGTTGTCCTTCACAGGTGCGCTGATCAAGGCGAACGTCAAGGCGTTGGCCGCTGCCTCGCTGTCCTTCACTGGAGCGTTGGCGAGCAGCCACTTGTTCCTCAAGGCGCTGTCTGGCGCACTGAGCTTCACCGGAGCGTTGCTCAAGAGCACGGCATACCACTTGACAGCCGCGCTCTCGTTCACAGGCGCGCAGACGCGCGCGTTGGGCAAGCAGCTCACCGGAGCGCTGTCCTTCACGGGCGCGTTGGCTCGCCGGGTCGCGAAGAGCATGACCGCGACACTGAGCTTCACGGGCGCTCTGAACACACGAACGAGCAAGCTGTTGGCAGCCGCGGCGCTTTCGTTCAACGGCGCAATCGTGAACGGCAAGCATCTGTCCCAGGCGCTGACGGGGACGTTGTCCTTCAACGGCGCGCTGGCGGCGGTGCATGCGATTGGCAAGACGCTCTCCGGAGTTCTCTCGTTCACCGGAGCCATGCAGCGCAGCACAAGCAAGCAGCTTGCCGCGGCGCTGAGCTTTGTAGGCGCGCAGGTGCGGCAGACACGGAAGCAGATCGCCGGAGCATTGAGCTTCAGCGGGGCGTTCTCTCGTGTCGGGACATTCCATCGGACGCTGACGGCCACGCTGAGCTTCGTCGGCAACCTCGCCCGCATCTACACCCCGTTCAAGCAGTATTTCGAGCAGGTCATCGCGCGGGTACGCGAGGGATACACGGTCGCCAAGGTGCGCGGCGGCAAGGTCTCAGCCGTCGTCCGCGAGGGCTTCACATACGCCAAGGTCCGCTCCGGCAAGGTCATCGCGCTGGTGCGCGAGGGCTTCACGATCCTACGCATGAGGTAAAGAATTGCCTTTCTCCCCGCGCACTGTGGGCGACCTGTTGCCCCAGGCCCAGTTTCTGTTCCAGAACGACGTAGGCGCGGTGATCGACATCTCCGGCCAGAACCTGTCGTCGGCGTTCCAGGTGATCCTCAAGCCCAAGCCGGGCGTGGATCAGCCGGGCGTGACGCGCATCGTTGGCACAGGCACGTTCACGTACGCCACCAACGGCACGGACGGGCTGCTCAACTACACATGGAACGCCAACGATGTGGTGGGCGGGCTGATCAGCAGCGTCCCTGTCTCGATACCTTCGCAGTACCAGGTGTTCGCGATCGCCACGATCAGCGGCAAGAAGATCACCAGCGACCCCATCCCTCTGACGTTGAACCCGCAGCCGTGACGCGGAAGAAGAAGCCGGTCGGAGTCATCGAGATCAAGCGCGTGGCGGAGCGCGCACTCAAGGCCGCCAAGGAACTGAACGGTCTGGCCGAAGTGTTCGCGGAAGCCGCGGTGAACCTGCAGGATTCGGCCCGCGCGCTGACGCGGATGGCGGATGAAATCGAAGTGGAGGCGAAAGCATGAAGCTGTTCAACCAGTGCGATCCGCAGTGGGCAGGTCACGCGCTCGGGTGGTCTGCGCCCGGCACGATCTGCCAGTACGGCTGTCTGGAGTCGGACTTCGCGGCCATCCTCAACGACACCGGACACCCGACGACACCGCCCGCGCTGGATGCGCTGCTGGACGCGAAGAAGCTGTACGTCAAGGACAGCACCGGGACGTACGACCTCCTCGCGGACAACACGCTGGACAAGCTGTACCCCGGCGAGTACGTCACGACCAGCTACGCGGGCTTCCGCGCCGACATCATCAAGGCCGCGGTGCCCAGCGCCGACACCTACGTGATCCTGTTCATCAGCGGCTACAGCCCGCTCTGGAAGATGAACGTCGTGACGCACTTCGTGCTGGGCTGGACGGCTGACGGCTCCATCATCGGCGACCCCGAGGGAGGCATCCCGCGCGCGCTGGCTGGCTACGGTGGCTCGGCCAATGTGCACAAGACCATGACGGTCAAGCACATCAAGCCCGCCCCGGCCCCGCCACCTCCGCCGCCAGCGCCCGCACCTCCGCCTCCGCCTCCGGTGTACAGCGTGTCCCAGGGCAACGCAGTCCTCGCGACGGGCTTGCTCTACGACGCAGCTGTGGCCCAGGCCAAGGCGTTCGCCGCATCGCACGTCGGGCTGCTGTTTGCGGTGATCGATGCACACGGAGCGACGGTGGACACGGAGTTCGTTGCTCCGCCTCCGGCTCCTGTGCCGCCTGTGCCGTCGCCCGTCCCCACTCCGCTCCCGAACCCGCCCGCGGATCTCTGGAGCGTCATCTCGTTCATCCTCGTGCAGATCGTCCTGTTCATTCGCCGGGCGCAGGGCCAGGCACAACCATAGGAGGGTTCATTGGCAGACAAGGAACTTGAAGCGACCAAGGCCGCGGACAAGAAGATCGAGGCGGAGAACGACGCCGAGGCCGCGCGTCACGCCAAGGCAGTGAAGGCCACCAGCGTGGACAAGGCCGCAGTCAAGGCCGCGGTGACGGCTGTCCTCAACGACGGCATTCACCAGCACAAGTACGTGTACCAGATGGTCGGCCCGGTGATGCAGGCAATCGACGACCCGGCTGCCTTCGTTCCAAGCAGCGACGGGCGCGAAGCTCCTGCAGAGGCCAAGGCGGCAGCCGAAGCCGAGCCGGAAGCCAAGCCCGAGAAGAAGCCGAAGGAGAGCAAGGCCGACCGAGTGGCTCGGCTCAACGCGGCGCGCGCGGCCAAGGCCGCGAAGAAGAAAGGCGCGGCCAAGCCCGCCGAGGAAGCCAAGGCAGAAGTCGCCGAACCGGCTGCTAAGTAACGGCTAAGGAGGGCAGCCGTGTGCGCTACTTGCGGCTGCCGGAAGCCGCGTGATCCACACCTCGATGCGCGTCACATCACGGTCACGCAGCTGTACAACGCGGCGCTTGCGGCGGGGATTCCGCCCGACGTAGTTCTTCAGAACGCCAAGATCGCGCTGGACGCGGACATCCCCTACAGGGCTTTCGCTGCGGAACTCTCGAAGCCGCGGGTTGTGTGTGATATCGATGGAACGCTGGCCGAGCGCGACCTACCGGCGCTCGTCGCCATCAACAGCAAGTTCGACACACACTTCCGCTACCACGACATGACCGAGCGGAACATGGACTGGTGTCCGGACAAGAAGATCCGCAAGTGGTACGAGAAGCACAAGCACGACCCCATCTTCCTGGTCGACCTGCCTCCCTATGAGGACGCGATCTGGGCGCTCTGGTCACTGCGCAGCGGCGGCTACAACGTCACCATCGCGAGCGACCGCGAGCCGGAGTTGCTGCAGATCAGCAAGGAGTGGCTGGCGGAGCAGGGCATCCAGTACGACGACATCCGCATCGGCGAGGGCGAGAAGGAGCGTCTGGCTGAAACGGCATCGCCGGACAACCCGATGGTGTTCTTCGATGACAACCCCAAGCGCACCGAGGACTTGCCCCGGCCCGGCGTGGTGGTCTACTTGCTGGATCGGCCCTGGAACCAGGATGTCCAGACGAACGCGAACGTCATCCGCGTCAAGTCCTGGCCCCAGCTGCTGACGCACTTCCCCGCGGTGAACCAGACGCCCGTGCGCATGAACGGACACAGCACTGCGGCGGCGCTGAAGTACAGCGAGGACCAGCCGCGCAACGCGCAGGGCGAGTTTGGGAGCGGCGGCGGTAAGACTGGCGGCGGCGGCAAGGTGCCCGCGCCCAAGGCCGGTGACCATGTGCGTATCCGGCAGTGGTCGGACGGCAAGTGGCGCATCCAGCATAAGGACGCCAACCAGATGGTGGTGCAGCAGAAGTTCCCGACACGGACTGCTGCCATCCAGCATGCCCACGCGCAAGGCTGGACCGCGCGTACGGGCACGAAGGTCATCCCGCCCGGCGCGGCGATTCCCGCTGAGCCGCCACCCAAGGCCGGGCAGATGCACCAAGTTGGCTCCGCGGTGCCGTCGCATCCGCAAGTCGGCCCCGGTGTCAACCCGACGCCGATGCAGATACAGGCGGCTTGGAACGAGAAGTTCCCCGGCCACACGGGTTCCTTCCACGCGTTCCTGCAGTCCTACCAGACGGGCGAGAAGCTGCCCGGTCTGGACCACGGCATCAAGCCGGATTCGCCCGCGGGCCAGTTCTTCGCCTCTCAAGGACTGGTGTACGGCGGCGGGGCCAAGCCTCTGACCGGCCCGTCCATCTCGCCCGCGGTCGCCTCCGAGCTGATGAGCGACAAGCCCACGGGTTCTCTGACGCCGGTCGTCGGAGCAACGGTTGGCGCAGGCAAGCCGGGCGCGAATCTCGTCGTGCCGAACGATCCACTCAAGCCCGCCCCGGTGCAGTACTCGCCGAAGCCCGCCGAGATCAAGTACGAGACGCAACTGAAGTTCAACGTCACGAGCGGCGCAGGCCAGCGCGTACGCATGACCTCAAGCGCGTCGCAGGCCAAGATGACCAGCACCGCCAAGCAGGCCATTCAGGCATACACAGGCAGCTGGTACAGCCACATCAACGGTTCGCTGCGCAGCGGCGTGTTCAGCAAGACCGACGAGCAGCGCATCGAACACATGGACACCGCGCTGGGCCAGGCGTCCTCCACGGAGAACGTCATCGTCGGACGCACAGTCGACTCCAGCGTCCTCGCGAAGATCGGCCAGTGCGAAGTAGGCGGCAAGTTCGTGGACCACGGCTACGTGAGCACGAGCCTGTACCCGACTGGTGACACGGGTGGCGGCAAGCCGCTGACCATCGAAGTCCCGAAGGGTTCGCCCGGTCTGTTCCTGATGGGCACGGGCCTGACTTCCTACGGCGAGGGCGAAGCGGAGTTCCTGCTCCCGCGCGAGAGCCGGTTCGAAGTTCTGAGCAAGTCGGGCAACAACTACCGGCTGCGCTACCTCGGAACGACTGGCGCGGTCAAGGCTTCACAGCCAGACGTGGCCGGTTCGCTCTCCGAGACGAAGATCCCGATCAGTGGCCCCGCGAACAACCCGGCCTACAACAACCCCGCCGTCAAGGACGTGCAGGGCGTCATCGCTGGAGCGGTCAAGGTTGACGGGCCGCACGGCTCGCAGCCCGGCGACTGGTACAACACCAAGGAAGGGCTGGTCTACACCAAGCCGATGTCCATGGAACGGGCGCAGAACGAAGTCGCCACCAACACTGCGTACCAGATACTGGGCAAGGCGCAGGCGGGCAAGGACGTTCCGTCCACGTACATCGCACAGGACAAGGCCAACGGCCAGGCGTACGTGGTCAGCCAGAACATCGCCGGGCTGAAGAACCTGAGCGCAGGCCAGTGGCAGACGCAAGCCGCCGAAGCCGCTGGCACGCAGCTGAGCGGCGGGGCCGCGCGCGATGCTCAGAAGCTCTGGGCCACGGATGCGCTGCTTTCCAACCGCGATGCGCTGGGTCTGGCGCACGACAACCTTGCCGTCCATCCTTCGGGCGGCACGACGCGCATCGACCAGGGCGCGGGCATGGCGTTCCGCGCGCAGGGTTCCGCCAAGCCTGACTGGAAGGTCGGCGGCGCGTGGTCAGAGCCGTTCACGATGCGCGGTGTCGCAGACCCCAAGAGCGGCGTCAGCGGCAACGAGCAGGCCAAGAACGTGTTCGGGCGGATGACCAACGCGGACGCGGCGAAGGCGCTGGGCGACCTACGCAGCCAGGTGAGTCACGACACGCTGCAGATGCTGCGTCAGGCTTGGAACGACCAGGGTATGCCGAAGGCGACGATCGACAGCAACATGGCTGTCATCGTGGACCGGCTTAATCGGATTCCTTCGGTTCAGGCGGAGTTGATGAAGAATCCGAGCGCGACGGCGGTTGGGTAAGCCCGCGGCGCGCGGCTTCCTTGTCGTCGGAAGTCACCCCGCCACCGACATCCTCAATCTCGATCTGTTCGGGCTTCGCGCCCGTACGCTGCGTCACCGTTAGTTCGTTCTCTGCTACTGAACCCTCACATCAAGGAAGGATACGCCGAGTGAGCCGCATCTTACTCCCCGAGCGCGCCGGTTCCGGCCTACGGATCGAAGGTATTCAACTGCCCTGCCGGTCCTGCAGCAAGCACGTCTCCGCGACCGAGTACAAGGACAACCTGTGCTGGGACTGCTGGGCTACGCGGGAATGCGCGCCGCACCGTGCTGAGCTGGTTCGGTTGTTCAGGAAGCGGATGCACTACCAGAAGCACGCACCGCGAGCGTCGCTGAAAGGCAACGACGAGCAGGCCAACCGGGTTCGTATTCGCATCGTCAAGGTCGTCTCCTCGCTCACGCCGCGGATGGACGTGGTGGAGCGCATCGTCAACGAACAAGGGCGTCTGGCGCGGGAAGCCGCGCTCACCACCAGCAGCCGCATTCATCTGCCCGGATTGGGCGCCAGGAGGTAAGTTCAACGGCCCAGCAGGACATGGTCTACATCACAGTCCCAGTCTTCAAGTACGAGAAGTCTGCGGACGGCAGCTCGCTGTTCGTGTACGGCAAGGCCACCACGGACGACCTGGACCTCGACGACCAGATCGTTGACAAGGACTTCGCGCGGAAGGCTTTGGGCGACTGGTTCACGGACTTCTACAACATCCGCCAGATGCACAGCGGTCAGCTCCCGCCCGCGGGCATCGGCGTCGGACTGGATGAGAAGCCCGATGGCTTCTGGCTCAAGAGCGAGGTTTACGAGCCGGGTGCCATGCTCCAGGTCAAGAAGGGCGGCTTCAAGGCGTACAGCGTTGGCATCGCACAGCCGCGGATCATCCGCGATGCCAAGGCCAAGAACGGGCGCATCGTCGGAGGCCAGGTCGTGGAGGTGTCGCTGGTCGACTACCCCGCCAACCCGAAGTGCAAGTTCGCCATCACGGAGAAGGCCATCGGAGGCGAGATGCAGATCCTGATGAAGATGGTGAAGGGCGGCGACTCTGATGACGACGATGCGCGTGGGATGACCGGCATGGTCGGCAAGGACGCCGTCTGCAGCGCCTGCAAGGGCAGCAAGATGGTCGACGGCGCGAAGTGCAACAAGTGCGGCGGCACGGGTGTGATGAAGTCCTACGAGCCGCTGGACAAGCCCAAGGAGCTGAAGAAGGCCATCAAAGCCTACAGCCCCGACAGGCCGGACTCGCTCTCGTTCTCGAACTTCATCAAGCGTGAAGCCCTGCGGATCGGCCGTCAGGATCTTATCCCAGAAGATTGGAAGGAGGTTTCAATCACCCTACAGAAGCGACAGGACATCGACTACGCGATGCAGCGGCTGCACGACCTGACGTGCCAGGCGTACAGCAACGACGCGGTGAAGGCCGCGTACCCGACTCTGGAGAAGGACGGCATCGCAATGGCGATCGGTCCCAACGCCAAGCTGGCGCTGTGGCAGCTGCTCCAGAACGAGATCGTCGAGGACAACGGCAGCGGCAAGAGCGCACACAACCTCTCGGCGCTGGGCGAGGCCTACCAGCACTTGGTGGGCTTCCTGCAGAGCGAGATGTTCGAGAACGCGCAGGCGATGGCGGAGAGCATGTTCGATGCCCGCGCCGAGCTGAACAAGCTGTTCGTCGACGCCAACAAGGAGATCATCTCCAACCACGGGAACCCGATCCCGACGCAGCTCACGCCGAACCACTCGTTCGCGGACGCGGCGGGAACCATCGGCAGCGACGCCAGCCCCACGACCGGGCCGGTTGGCTCGGGCATCCTGACGGACACGCCGGGTGTGCCGTCAGCGGAGAGCGCCAGCGGCAACGTCTCGCCGGGCAAGTTCCGGCGCGGCTACTTGTCCGCAGGGCGCGCGCGCATGACGGGCGAGGGAGCCAGCGCGGCAGCGGCCAAGCCCGCCAACGCAGGCTCAGGCGGAGCACCGAAGTCTCACGGCAGCGTTGACGGAGCACACCAGCGCCAGTCGCCGGGCGACACCAAGCGCGCTTCGATGGCTCTGGTCGATCAGCTGCACAACGCGCTGATGGTGGCGTTCCCGGATATCAACTGCTGCCTCGAGCCGCCGACACCGGGCGCGGCACCGAAGTCGGGCAAAGCGAAGGTCAAGAAGGTCAAGAAGGTGAAAGGCATGAAGACCGCAATCGCACAGCCCGGCGACATGGACATCCCGACCCCGAAGAAGAAGAAGAGCAAGACCGCCAAGCTCAAGAAGCGCGTCAAGAAGCAGGCGAAGCGCGCGAAGAAGGCGCGGACCCAGCTGAAGAAGCTGCGCAAGGCGACGAAGCAGCCGACCAACGGCGTCGCGAAGCTCAAGGTCATCAAGGGCCAGAAGGAGCCGATCGGCACCGACCAGGAGGAGCACGGACAGGCCGCGGGCGCGGCCGACGCCGACTTGCCGGAGGGTTCCGTCCCGCCCGTCAAGCCTCCCAAGGCGAAGAAGAAGAAGTCCAAGAAGGCCAAGCTGCAGAAGAAGCTCAAGGGGCTGAAGCGCAGCGTCAAGAAGATGGCCAAGCAGACCGACCCCACACGTGGTCCCGTCCGCCGCGAAGCGTTGGGCAAGGGCGTCTCTCCCGAGGTGCAGAAGCGCAAGGAAGAGGCTGCCAACGCAGAGCGGATCGAGAAGCGCGCACGGCTGGAGCACCAGGCGATCTACGCCACGGACGTTTCGGCCCGCGACCGCGCGCAGCAGGAGCTGATGAACATCGAGAAGGTCGAGAAGTCAGCGTCCGCCGACATCACGAAGTAGCAGTCCCCGCAACACAATCCCCATAGGAGGTCATCAATAGCGCGAACGTTTTCAGCGGACACGGGCGAAGCCGCCCGCGGAGCCGCAACGCTCGACCCGATCCATCTCGGTGAGCTGGCCGCAGCCGGTGCCAACGGCTACGACAGCGAGCGCGAGCTGGCAGCCCGCATGCCCGATCTCGTCAAGGGCTGGGGCTACGCGCGCAAGCGCGGACGCGTGGAGCCGTACGAGGACGGCATGGAGATCGACGACCGCAGCGTGTTCGTCGCCAAGTCCGTCATGCGGCAGACGAAGGAGGGCATCGCCAACCCGAAGAAGGTGGCGGCTGGGTTCGCTCAGGACTTCATGCCGCAGCTCAAGGGTTTCCTGGACAGCAACCCCATGCAGATGGGGATCAACAGCCTCGTCCAGCAGCTCTCCACGCAGATCAGCGCCGCGTTGGGCAAGGACGTCACGCTGACGTCCCCGCTCGCCAGCGGTCTGGTCCCCTTCGACCTCGTCGCGCCGACCCGCCTCATCTACCCGGTCTACGCTCCGCTGCGCGGAATGCTCCCGAGGACTCAGGGCCAGGGCACTGCCCGCAAGGTCAAGGTCATCACGGGCATCGCCGGTTCGCAGACGGGCGGCTCGGCCGGGAACCCCATCCCCTGGGACATCGCGGAGTTCCCCGGTGGTGGCTCGTTCACGAACTGGCCCGTCCAGCTGCCCGCGGGTGACACCCCGGCTGGCACGGACGTGTCGATCCCGTACAAGTTCTTCGGTCGGTCGGAGCAGGTCTCCTGGCTGTCGCAGTGGGCAGGCCAGGGCTTTGAGGACGTGGCTGGCCTCGCCAACCTGATCCTCATGCAGAAGGCCATGTTGGCGGAGGAGTACATGCTCCTCGCGGGCACGAACACCGTGCTCACGCCGCCGACGACCCCCACGACCGCCGCCCGCTCGGCGGGCACAGGTGAGACCGGACTGTCCGGCATCACAACCAACGTGTACATCATCGTCACGGCGAAGAACTACTTCGGCGAGACGCTGTATGGCGCAGGCACGGTGGCGACCCAGGCGGCGTCCAACGGCCAGGTGATCGACGTGACGGTCAACCCGGCGCTGGGCGCGCTCTCGTACAACGTGTACACCGCGACGGGCGCGGCGAACCCCGGTCGCGCGGGCTTCTGGCTCAACGTGACGGACCTCGGCGGTCAGAAGGTCACGCTCCAGGGCGCGCTCCCGACCTCGGGCACGAACCCGCCAGCGGCCGACAGCGGAACCGGCGCGACGACCCGGTACGAGGGTCTGTTCTCGATCCTCTCCGGATGGGCCGGAAACGCGGGTGGCCCCAACGTGTACCCGACCTCGGGCTACGCGGGCGGCTACTTCAACCAGAGGGTGGGCACGGTGCTCAACACCGCGGCCATCTTCAACGCTCTGCTCGGGCTGTGGGACAACACGGCTCCGAACAACAGCGGCAACGGCGGCTTCCGCGCCGACCCCGAGCTGCTGATCACCGAGGCGTACGACCAGATCAACCTCACGAACGACATCATGAGCAAGAACGGCCAGACGGGTGCGTACCAGCTGTTCATCGCTCAGGACGAGATCGGAGACATCAAGGCCGGGGCCGCGATCAGCCAGTTCCAGAACCCGTTCACGCGCAAGCTCATCCGGATCATGACCCACCCGTGGTGGAAGCAGGGTTCCGCGATGCTGCTCACGTTCAAGCTCCCCACCAGCTTCAACAACGTCAACAACGCGTGGGAAGTGGTCAACGTGCAGGACTACGTGTCCATCGCGTGGCCGGTCATCGACGTGACCTTCCGCTTCTCGCTGTTCCTCTACGGGACGCTGGTCGGCATCGCGCCGCAGTACAGCGCGCTCGTTCAGGGGCTGCAGAAGTCGGTCGGTTCCGGCACGACCTTCTCGTAACCGTCGACCCAAAGGGGAGGTCGGGCCGTCCGGCCTCCCACTCTTAACCAGGAGGTGCCTCAATAGCACTACCAGGCGGCTACCACGACACGGACTGGATGGCGCGCTACGGCGGCGTCCCGACTGAGTACCAGGAGGACGGCTACCTGGCCCAGATCAGCGCGTCGACCAACCAGAAGAACGCTGTCGCTGCGCAGCGCGGCGCGAACCACGGCCACAAGATTCCCATCGACAAGATCAAGGAGATCCTCAGCAACACCGCATGAGCGAAACATTCCAGCTACCCCGCGGCGCAACCGGCATCGATCACCACAGCGGCGCGTCCTTCCGCGCGGACAGGCGCGGGCGCGTGACGCTGCCGGACAACGTGGCGCGGGACTTCAAGAAGAATGGCGCTCTGCGTCACTACGACGTGGTGGCGGCGGTGTCGGGAACGGTCCTCGGGCTGGGAAGCAAGGATGACCGTGTCTGTCCCACGTGCATGCGTACGTTGTGGGACTGGGAGACCGAATGCCCGCGGTGCCACATCGCGGTGACGAAGGAGACAAGCGTTTGAAGCTCTACGGACGAACCGACATCGACGACATCACCGTTCCGCAGCCGGACGGCACCAGCCACCGGCACGTGCGCACCAAGAAGATGAACAAAGAGGACGGGACGCCCGGCCACTTCATCCTGGAGTGCGAGTCGTGCTGCGCCAAGCTGATCGAGATGGACCCCGGCATCATGACCAAGTCCCTGGACGGCACCAGCTTCACCACGCACTGGGCACCGAACGCCAGCCTCGTGCCTCTCAGCGACGCCGAGCGGCGCGCCAAGGAGGACGCGGAGGAGCAGTTCTTGCGCGGCAACGTGCAGGACTTCCAGGAGTTCCAGGAGTTCCAGCGCGGGAAGCGTCGCCGGGCCATCAACGTAGGCACCCGGTAAGGAGGCTCCTTGCCGCAGATAGCAAACCGGACTCCGTACATCACGCCGGTTGAGCTGATCAACGCGCCGCTGGGCATCGACTGGAACAGCATGCCATCGCGTGGCAGCACTTCGCCCAACGCCGAACAGGTGCAGTTGTGCTGGCGCGTGACCGAGCGCATGGATGAGCTGGCCGAGCAGGTGTTGCGTACCACCGTGTTCCTACAGCAGGAACGCGGGCCGGACTACGCGCTGGTGATGGACAGGAGCACGTTTGAAGGCCGACTCCGCTGCCAGCAGTGGCCGGTGTTGCAGGTGATCTCAGGCCAGTGGTCGCCGTCGTCCACCTACCCGCCAGCTTGGACGTCCATCCCGGTGTCGAGCTTCCAGATAGACGAGATCATCGGAGGCCCGCTGTACAGCGCGTTCCCCGGCGCGGCCCGCGGCGCGCAGTACATCAACATCGCGCCGGGCATCATCGACTGGTCGTCCGGGCGCAACGGCATCCGTCTGCAGGTGCAGTACATTGCCGGTCACATGATCAACTGCGGGCTGCTCAGTGCCGCAGCGATCAACGACAGCACCATCCATGTGGACGACATCTGCGGTTGGAACGTGGTCAGCCCGGCAGCCGGGCGCATCTACGACGGAGCGAGCACGGAGGGCATCCTGGTCACCAGCGCCGTCCCCGATACAAGCGGCGCAGTGAACGGCCCCGGAGTCCTCCACCTTCAGTCCAACCTCCAGGAAGCCCACGCACTGGGCACTCGCGTGGCCCAGCAGGACGCGAACTTGCAGCAGGCCGGGTTCTACCTCGCCGCCGCCTACGCGCGCATCCGCGGGGCCACGACCATCGCGCCCCAGGCGCGCGGGGCACCCATCACCGCCAGCAAGTCGGTGCAGGAACTGGAGCGGATGGCCGAGGACATCGTGAAGAAGTACGGTCTGGTGGTCGTGTGAGGAGGGTTCAGTAGGAAGGCCACGCAAGGCTTGCCCGCTCTGCACCCGCATGAAAGCCGTAACCGTACAGGACTGCGAAGCTGGCTGTGGCCACCGCTACTGCGGCGAGCACATCTCCTGGTCAGACGACCTACACAAGTGGGTCTGCGACAAGTGCCTGCGCAAGAAGTACGGACTGCGCCGCGGTCAGGCATTCCCGAGGGCTGTAGAGGCAACAGCTTGAGCGCCAACGCAGTGATGGCCGTGCTCAAGACCAAGCTCGACGGCTGGATCACGCCGCCGATGGAGGCGCTCAACATCGCGCCGTTCGCTTGCTTTATCGCGCCACCCAACGCTGTGTTGGAAGCGATGGAAGGCCCGCAGGCGTTCATCTGGGATGCCAAGGCCGCGATCCACCGCACCACAGCGCCGCGCTCAGCCGGACACACGGGCGGCTTCAAGCGCGCTCCTTGGAAGGTCAACGTGTTCCTGTTCTTCATCGACACGCCGCAGCCGAGCGACACCACTTGGAACATGATCAAGGACTCGCTCCGCTGGGGCATCGAGGACATCGGCTATCCGATGACCATCACCGACTTGGACAGCCAGCCGCAGGTCACGCAGCTGATCATGATTGGCGAGAACATCGAGATGGACTCCGCCGACCCAGAGCCGATCGCAGATCAGGGCCAACTGTTGTACACCGCCCACCTCATCGTGGACATGACCGAGGACTACCAGGCATGAGCTTCATGGCGATCCAGCGGGCTACTGTTGAGTGGGCCGTTGCGAACAAGGACAAGGTGCTCAAGGCTGTTCAGGACGAGGCTCCGGTAGGCAAGACACGCCAGCTGGAGATGTTCGGCAGCCCGGACGGGAGCAAGACTCTCAAGAGCAGCCTGAAGGCCAAGGCCACGGGGCGCTTGGGTTCCACCACCATCACGATCACGGCGGGTGTGTCGTACGCGCTCATCATCCGAGACGGCCACGGCATCATCGTCCCCAAGAAAGCCAAGGTGTTGCACTGGGTCGACGAGAACGGCCAGGACGTGTTCGCGATGCAAGTCGGCCCGACGCAGCCGAACCCTTACCCACAGCGCGGCTGGGACAAGGTGCGCGAGGAAGTCCGCGAAGACCTGACGCAGCGGATGACGAAGGCTGCGTTGTCAGAGCTGTTGTCCACTGCCAAATTAGGAGGTTTGCTTACACGTCTATGAGGGTCAAGTTCATCTGGCCGTACGACGTCACGTTCGTCACCGGCCCCGTCAGCGGTCCAGTTCAACCGGGCGACGAGCGCGACGTGACCGACGAGGAAGGCGCTGCGATGCTCGAGAGCGGCTTCTGGGTCACTGCGGATCAGCCAGTCGAAGTAACGGAGCCGGTGGCGGTCGCCGTCGCCGAGGACGTGGAGCAGCCCGTCAAGGGCAAGAAGAAGGAGGCAATCGCCAAGCCTGAAGTGACGAAGGAGGTTCAATCCCAGGACCAGCAGTAACCACAGTCGAGCAGTACGGCTCACTCAGCGCGGTAGGCATTGCGAAGGAAGCCTCCTTCGCGACCCCGCTCACGCCTACCAACTTTGAGCCGATGAAGAACTGCACCATCAACCCGGAGAACGGGCTGTTCTTCCCGCCCGTCATGATGGGGCAGCGCGACCTGAACATCTTCCCGGTGTACGGGGAGTACAAGTTCGCGGGCAACGTGGAAGGCCCGCTCTTCCCGACCAACGGCATCCCGATGCTGGTTGCGGCCATCGGCGCGGATGGCGGGCGCGCCAACGTCACCAGCTCCGGCACCGGAGTCGGCGTTACAGGCACGGCGGGCGGCGGCAAGTCCGGCACACTCGGTGCGCTCACGGCGGGCGCGACCGGGGCCACATACACGCTGTCGGGTGGCTCGGCTCCCGCCATCGGCGACTTCTTCCAGATCGACAGCAACGCTTCCGGCAAGGTGTCGGAAGTGCGCAAGCTCACCAACGTCACGGGCGCTGGCCCCTACACGTTGACCTTCGATGTGGCGATCAACTACAACCACGTGGCGGCGACGCCCGCGGTTTCGGTTGTAGCGCCGTACACGCACACCGTTGTGCAGCAGAACCTTCTCGACTCGCTGACCATCGAGAAGCAGGTCGGCGGGTTCCAGAGCGAGCAGTACGCGGGCTGCCGCGTCGCCAAGTACACCCTGAAGATCGCCGCGGGCAACACCGAAGCGGACTTCACGGCCGATGTGGTGGCGCAGAGCCAGGCCGTTCTGGGTTCGCCCACGGCGGTCGCGGTCACCAACGAAGCGCCGTTCGTGTTCGCAGAGGCTACGGTCAACCTGTACGGCCAGGCCATCCTGCAGATGTCGTCCATCAACCTGGACATCGAGAACGGGTTGAAGGAAACGTACACGCTGTCCGGCCAGCACAACCCGCAGTACATCACGCCTGTGACGCGCAAGATCACGGGCCAGTCCATCCTCGTGTTCTCGTCTCTCAACGACGCCACCTACGGCTACTTCACCCGGCTGTTCAACCAGTCGGCCGGAACCGAAGTGCCGGGCGCGCTCTCCCTGGCGTTCGCGCACCCCGCGGGCGCAGGCGCGGGCGGCGTCACAATCGCGCTCAACAAGTGCGCGCTGAGCAAGTACGCCGACGACATCAAGATGGAGGATGTCGTGCTCGCAACGCTCGACTTCGAGGCGTACCTCAACCTCGCGGCCTCGCCTGTGCAGACGATCCAGGCGACGGTCATCGACGGGAACTGGCTCCCCTGGTAGCCAGGTAAACACTCTCTCGGTAGGAGGATCAATGTAGCGATGGGATATGCCAATCCACTGCGGGGCGCTGTCAAGGTCGATCTGGGACCCAAGGACGACGGGTCCGAGAACTACTGGGTGCTGCTCCGGCACCTGACGCTCGATGAGAGCGAGAAGACGCAGGAGATCAAGGACGACACGGAGAAGGCGATCCAGGGGTTGGCGCTGGCCTCCTTGGACTGGAACCTCGACGACGAGAACGGCGTGAAGTTCGAGCGCGAGGCGCTGCCCAACGTCATCCGGCACATGCCGCAGGGCGACTTCCTCAAGCTCAGCGTCGCCTTCGCAGGCAACGAGGGCATGGGTGACGATGAGATCACAGCCGTGACAGAGAGGGCGAAGCGCGAAGCGCGCGCCACGTTTCCTGGCGCAGCTGGCGGCAGCGATATCGCAGGGAACGGGAGGACCGCCGATACTCCAGGACTACCGGCTACGGCGAGCGCTGTGGGAGCGTCTGGGCCTCAGACCTGAGCAGCTGCGGCACTGGCCCGCCAAGAAGTTCAAGGAGTACATGCTGATCATCTCGCTTGAGATACGTCACGAGAACGCTGAGCTGAAGCGGGCGCAGAGAAGGAACCGTGCCTGAAGAACCCATTGTTCTAGCCGTAGAGGCTCGCGACCAGGCGACTGCGATCTTCGCCAAGATCGACGCCGCGGTCAAGGGCCTGGGCACATCCTTCGGCAAGACAAAGGCCGCCAGCAAGGATGCGGAGCAGGCCACCACCGGGTGGGCTAAGGCCACTCCGATCATGATGGGCATTGGCATCGCGGGCGCGGCTGCTGCCGCGGGCGTGTTGCTGATCGCCAAGGCCAGCGTAGACGCGGCGGCGGACTACCAGTCCACGACTGCCGACTTGGCGGCCAGTGCGGCCATCGGGGTAGACGCAGCGAACAAGATCGGGGACGCCTTCCTCGGAACCGCGGGCACTGTGGTGTACAGCGCTCAGGAGCAGATGAAGGCTCTGGCCCCGTTGACGGGCGAGATACAGCTCACCAGCGGTCACGCCATCAACGCCAGCGACGCCACCAAGATCATGGCAGCTTCCATGGACTTGGCGGAAGCCAGCGCCACGGACCTCTCATCCGCAACCAAGGACGTGGTCAGCGTGATGAAGGTGTACCACCTGTCCACGAACCAGGCAGCGCAAGCCTCTGACATCCTCTACACGACGGCCCGACTTACCGGCCAGTCTGTAGACGCCGTTGCCACTTCCGTCGACCGACTGGAAGGGCGGCTGGGGCCACTCGGCCCCAGTCTTTCTGATGTCTCGACTCTGATGGTGCAGCTGAACAAGCACGGAGTCGAAGGCCGCATGGCGATGATGGCGGCGACAGGCGGCATGAACACCCTGCTGTCCGGCAGCAAGAACGTGTCGGCCGAGCTGAAGAAGTTGAACATGACCGTGTTCGATAGCCACGGCAAGTTCGTGGGGATGCGCGACATCATCGCGCAGCTGCAGCCCAAGCTGGCGCACATGACGCAGGAACAGCGGCTTGCGGCGGAGCGCATGTTGTTCGGGGCTACGGCGGGCCGAGAGCTGGACGCCGTGCTGTTGGAAGGCACCGCGGGCTACGACAAGATCAGCGGGGTCATCAACAAGCAGAACGCTGCGCAGGCAGCCGCGGCCATCCGCGCGCAGACGTACGCGAACGAGCAGAAGGAACTGAACGCCACCATCGACGACGCCAAAGTGATGATCGGCGAGCAGCTGCTGCCCGTCATCCAGTCGCTGATCAAGGCCGTACTCCCGGTCGTGACGCAGATCGTGACGTGGATCAACCACAACCGGCAACTGGCGGCGGGCATCCTCATCGCGGTGGGCGTCATCGGTGCGCTGATTGCCATTTCGATGGCGGTGATGCTGGTCATGACGGCAGTGTCGCTGCCCATCCTGGGCATCGTGCTGGTGATCGGACTGGTGGTCGCGGCCATCGTCCTCGCCATCACGCACTTCAGTCAGATACGCAGCTTCCTCGCGGGCCTGTGGGACAAGATTCTGGCGGAACTTACGTCGGCCTGGAACGCGGTCGTCCTTGCGATCACAGGGTTCGTCGGCAGCATCTGGGACACGATCTCCGGCTGGGGCAACCGGGTTCTCGCCAAGATCGAGGACATCTGGAACCAGTTCTCCTCGCGTCCCATCTACTGGCTGACGTATCTGCTGTTGGAAGCGGCCATCTGGTTCAGCAAGATCGAGCTGAAGGTGGTCGAGTGGGGCATCGACATGGTGGGCGCGGCTCTCGTGTTGGCGATCAACTTCCAGAAGAGCATCACCGAGAAGATCAAAGAGCTGCCGGGGCAGATCGCGACGTTCATGCTGAACATGATCGACCGCGTCGTCACCTCTCAGATCGAGATGTTCAAGGCCGGGGCCGGTTTGGCGCAGCACCTGTGGGACAGCATCACGCACTTCGACTGGATCGGCCTGGGCCAGAACGTCATCATTGGCATCCTGAACGGCATCAAGAACTACATCTCGAACAACATCAACCAGTTCAAGAGCGCAGCCAACCAGATCGGCCAGGCCTTCAAGGACGCCCTGGGCATCCATTCCCCGTCCGAAGTGATGCGTGTTCAGGTCGGTCGGCAGGTGATGCAGGGCGCGGTCCTGGGGACTCTTGACGAGGTTCCAGCGGCCAAGCGGTCGATCGGCGCGGCCATCGGGGGAGCCATCTCTCTACCGGCCAGCCTTGCGCCTTCAGGGACGGGCGCTGCCGCGGGCGCGAGCAGCGTGTACATCGACATGCGGGGCGCGCAGCTGATGTCGGACAGTGCGATGGACGACTTCATCGACAAGCTCAACAAGCGGTTCGTGCGCAACGTGCTGCCGGGCGCGGGCATCAACTTCCGTAGGTGAGCCTCCAGCTGCTGGTAAACGGCAACGACTTCTCCAAATACACGGAGCAGTCCAACTGGCAGGTGATGCAGCAGTGGTCGCGGCAGGGCGCGACGGCCGACTTCTACCTGGTAGACGAGCATCCTGACACGCCGAACCAGCTGTCCTTCGTGTGTCCGCCGCAGTGCACGGTGGTCGTCACCGACCCGGCGCTGGGCACGACGATCTTCGCGGGCGTGTGCCAGCAGCCGGACATGAAGTGGGAAGGCCCGAACCTCGCCACCTGGCATCTGGCCTGTCGCGACTGGACGATCCTGGCCGACATGACCATCGTGGCCGGGGACTTCATCAGCAAGACCGCCGACTTCATCATCAAGGCGCTGGTGGCGCAACAGCCCTGCGGTCTCACGACGGTCAACGTCATGCCCGGCCCGGTGATCAACCGCGCCAAGATCAAGCACCAGTCCCTCACCTCGGCGCTCAAGAACGTGGAGCAGCTGGCTTCCAAGCCGGGCGCGCAGTTCGGCTACTACATCGACGAGAACCGCGACATCCACTTCTACAACCAGGACTTGGCCCCGGACTCCGGCATCACTTTCACCGACGACACAGTGCCGGACACGACCACGCTGGGGCACTTCGACCGGGCTTGGAACTACTTCTGGGACGCGACCTCGGTGCGCAACGACATCCTGTTGCGCGGCGCTTCCCTGACGGAGATCCAGCAGGACAAGTTCACAGGCGACGGCCAGACGCAGTTCTTCGCCATGACCTACGTCCCGGACACCACAACCTTCACCTCCTGGTCGGTACTGCTCAACGGGGTGGCCAAGACGCTGGCCATCGACAACGGCCAGGCCCCCACCACCGACTTCATCGTGACCAAGGCATCGTTGATGTACGGCATCGGCCACTGGTGGCTGCAGGCCGTGTACGGCACACCCTCCAACACCGATACAATCGCGTTCAACTACGAGTTCCTGCAGCCGGTCGTTACGCGGGTACAGGATCTGGGTTCCATCTCTTCGATGGCGCAGCTGCCCAACGGCGGGCACTTCCAGATGTACATTGCAGACCCCACGCTGGTGAATACGCTGGCCGCCAAGGACCGCGGCTTCCGTGAGCTGGCGGAGTACAGCGTGGCGCAAGAGCGCATCGAGATGGAAGTCACCGAGCAGTGGCCGGGCCACATCCGCGCGGGCACTCTCTTCACGCTCATCAACAAGGCCGTGCCCGACTTCGCCAACAGCTACTACCAGAGCGTCATCCTTGGCGACTTGCCAGCCGGGTACTGGCGTCTGGATGACACGGGCGGCTTCGCGGCGGACACCAGCGGCAACGGACATACGGGGACTCTGCACGGCGGCATAACCAAGGGGCTGTCCGGTGTTGCGCTCGACGGCGGCAGCTCGATGCTGTTCGACGGCACCACAGGCAACATCGACATCCCCTACGCGGCCTCGCTCGTACCCGCGGGAGCCTACTCGCTGGAGTTGTGGCTGCTGATGACGGGTACGTTTGCCTCGCCGCCCCGCGGCATGCTCTGCGACGAGAACAGCGCGTTCACCAAGGGCTGCAAGCTGGACGTCAACACCGACGGCACCATCTCTCTGCAGAACAACCCGGCTGCGGTGATCAACTCGCCAAGCACTCCGGCGTTCGGCGTGTGGCACCACATCGTGGGCACGTACGATGGGGCCAACTCGCGGCTGTACATCGATGGCGTCCTCGTGGCCGGGCCGACCGCCAAAGCCTACACCCCCAATGACGGCGGCGATCCGCACATCGGGAGTGTCGTGAGCGGTGCCAGCAACTTCTTCCCCGGACGCCTGGCGGAGTGCGCCATCTACACCTACCAGCTGAGCGATGTTCAGGTGGCGAACCACTACGCCGCGGCGCACAGCATAGGCGCGGGCGTACACGGCTCCTACTTGCTCAGCGCCAACACCATCAGCGGCAAGCCCGGCGTGACGCGCCGGTACAAGATCACGGGAATCCGCATCTCATGACGCGCATCTACACGCTGCAGGATGTGTTCCAGCAGCTGAACCAGGACTCCGGCGTGTTCATCGACACAAGCCCGGACGAGCCCGTCAACCAGTTCCTGGGCGGTGATGAACTACTGAAGTTCCAGGAGTCCGCGTCCTTCGTTGACTGGACGAGCTACCCCTGGGAGGTGGCAGACCAGGACGGGCCTACGGGCTTCTGGCTGATGGGCGACCCAACAGGTTCCGCGTCTGCCTTCGATTCCAACCCCTACGGCCCCAAGCGGCCCGCGGCAGCGACAGCTTCGCCGTCCTTCGGCCAGAACATGCCGTCCATGCCGGGGCTTAGCGCGTGTCTGTTCAACGGCTCGACGCAGTACTGCGACGCGGGTACGGGTTCCTTCGATCCATCCGCCAACAAGGCGTTCACGATCGAGGCTTGGATCAAGCCTGCCACGGTAGACACGACCTTCCGCCGCATCGGAGGCATGGAAGCGACCGTCAACCACGGCGCGCAGTTGTACTGGCAGTCCTCGGTGGGCTGGGGCTTCCTGCGTGGCGACGCCAGCGCTGGCAACGACACGGTTACAGGCGGCAGCCCGAACACATCGAACTGGTCCCACGTCGTCGGCACATACGACGGCACGACAATGACGCTGTACGTCAACGGCGTCTCGGTGGGCACTCCGGCCACCAGCTCGCGCGCGGCGGACGTGTCTGGAGCCACGTTGCGTATCGGCGGGACGCAGGCCTCACTGAACGGGAACGCGACCATCGCGGCTTTCGCGGTCTATCCGGTCGCCTTGACGGCGACGCAGGTTGCGAACCACTACGCATGGGGCACGGCAGCGCCCGCGCGCGCGGCTGCGGGCAGCTACGCGACGAGCGGTGTAGAGGTCACCACTCTGGCGCTCAACCCATCCGCTGGCGGCTACTGGCGCTGCAACGACCCGATCGGTTCGATCGTAGCGAACGACATCGGTGGTGGCAACAAGGACGGCGCTGGCGGCGGCAGCGGATACCAGTTCGGCGAGGCCGGTGCAAGCAGCTTGATCCCCTGGCCTCCGGCCCCGCGCGGGCCGCTGGTGGCAGACACGAACCGGGCCATCAGCTTCGACGCGCGCTTCCCCGGACGCATCGTGATTCCTTCCATCGGCGCAAACCTGAACACGGGAGCCATGACGTTCATGGCCTGGGTCTATCTCCTGCCCGATCCGCGCCCGCTCATCCTGACAGGTTCGTACGAGCAGATCGCCACGCGGCTCGCGCCGGGCTTCGCTCCGACGACTCGGCTGTACAACATCCTCGGGACGTTCCCGAACGTCGGACTGACAGCCGGGGACAACGGCACGAACTTCTTCGCAACCGGCTGGCTCAACGGCAACGGCGACAACAACGGTGGCGCGCAAGCCTTCGCGTACGGCACCTGGACGCACGTCGCTGTCGTCTACACAGGCGTGGCTTCGCCGAACCGCACGGTCTACATCAACGGTGTGGCCGGAACCACCATCACATCAAGTTCCACAGCCGACTTCACCGGAGCCATGCGTCTCGGAGAGGACGAACGCTGGACGGGCTACGACACCACGGTGGAGGGAGCCATCACCGAAGCCGTCATCTTCGGGTACGCGCTTTCCACCGGCCAGGTCCAGTCCATCTACAACGCGGGCGTCACCGCGCAGACGAGCGCGCGCTACGGACTCGACCGCTACCCCAACCCACCGCAGCGCGGCAGTAACCGCTGGGGATCGGCAATCTGGAATGATGGAGGCTTCTTGTGGGGCTGATTGTCGCCGACACTCCGGTGGGCATCAAGGGCCGGTTCCGCTTCGCTGTCTTTGAAGACGACAAGCTGGTGGACGAGCGCATCCAAGAGAACCTCTTGGTCACGGGCGGGCTGGCGATCCTTGCCTCCGCACTGAACTGGGCTTTCATCCAGAACCAGAACGCGGGCTGGGGGTCGCCGTACTCCGCGGTCAACCTCGGCGACACATGGGGCGGCGTCGGCACCAGCACAACGCCAGCGGCAGCGGCGCAGACAGCACTGCTTGCCGAGATAGGCCGAGCCATCATCACGAACGGGTCGGTGTTCGCGAACAACCTGTCCTACGACTTCTTCTTCGGGCTGACGCAGGCCAACGGGTCAATCAGCGAAGTCGGCATGTTCGCGCAGGCCAACCTGATCACCACGACGCTGACATCCGGCCTCACGAGCGGCAGCCCGTACTCCGCTCTGGCTGTCGTCGCAACCACGGCGGACATCCCCAGCGGCAGCATCGTCATCGTGGGCTACGGCTCCGGTACGACGCAGTCCTGGATCACGATTGGGGACAGCCCGCCGAGCGACACTTCCCTCTCGGTCACCACACAGAACGCGAACGCGACGTACCCCGCGGGCACGGTTGTGGCCTACTTGCCCGGCACGATGATCGACCGCACGGTGTTCGTGACGCCCATCGTGAAGACCAACACGCAGACGGCCATCTTGGAAGTCCAGCTGACACTCGTCAGCGGATAGCGCGCCGGGTGTGCGGAGCCGCAAGACCCGCACGTGAAGCTTCCTGCTCCGGGCAGGTCACCACAAGGGGCGATGCGATGGTCGCACCGCCGGAGCATAGATAGCGGCTGGTGTAACGACCCAGCCACCCGGCGCACCACCCCGCATTCACAAGGAGGAACCTTCAATGCCGCTTCCCACAGCCGGAGCCGAGGAACAGAAACCGCCTCTCAAGCCGATGGTGCCGCAATTCCGTCCTGGTGAGATCACGAAAGCCTGGGAACTCATCGGACAGAAGGAGCAGTACATCGTCCAGCTGCAGATCGAGATGATGGAACGGGCGAACATCGCGAACGATCTGGACGACGACAACATCCGCATGAAGGCGCTGTTGCCGGTGTATGAGACAGAGCTGGCCACGCTGCGCGAGCGCTGCGCCACTCTGGAGTTGGAGTTGCGACACGCAACCGGGCTGGCCGGGGCGAAGAAACCAAGGAAGCGGAAAGGAGGTTAGTTGGCTCTCTACGGCATCGTACAGGGCGGACTCGTCAACGCGCTGGACTCGCAGCAGATCATCAACCTGCTGACGGGCGTGATGGTCGACCAGCAGGTCACGCTGGCGCATTCCAGCGCTCCGCCGCTGCGCTTGAACAAGACAGGGGCCGCGGCCATCCAAGGCATGATGGCGCTGCAGCGCGGCGGTACCACCAAGGCCCACATCGGCCTGGACGCCTCCGACCTGTTCGCGGTGATCAACGCTGCCGGTACGACGGTCAACTTCGGCGTCGACGACAGTGGGAACGGTGTGTTCCTTGCCGACCTGAACGTCCAGGGCAACGACATCTTCTTCGGAGCCACCAACAAGCTGGACCTGCAGGCTTCCGCGCTCGCGGGTGCGCAGACACTGACCATCCCGGTCATCCGCCAGGCCGAAACGATGGCGATCAAGCCGCAGCAGAACCAGACCGCTCCGGCCAACCCGACAGGCACGTCCTCCACCACGGCGGT
>Ga0307469_10000029_pt1 | contig 56010 bp, 61 predicted proteins | sample atmos_gasesAM2C__FD_203084 | JGI IMG/M metagenome (GOLD analysis project Ga0307469, IMG submission 203084) | Hardwood forest soil microbial communities from Morgan-Monroe State Forest, Indiana, United States - atmos_gasesAM2C_515 | ecosystem: Environmental > Terrestrial > Soil > Temperate... | reverse complement strand
CAAGCCCGTCGAGTTCGGATCGGCGGTGCGGGCGGCACAAGAGGTCTTCGCCCGTCAAAATGAGACTGCCGGTGCGACTCGATAAATAGTGTCGCCATGGCAGTCGGCGGTAAGCTGAAATGTCATGTTCTGGGGGCGGCCCCGTCAGCCACCCCTCCCAACCATTTCCCCCATATCCGGAATGGAGTGTGTATGCGACTGCAAGGTAGTACGGCCCTGTTCACAGCGATCGGAATGCTCTGTGGCACCTGCCACGCAGATTTCAAGTATTCGGAAACATCACAAGTGACTGGCGGCGCCATGATGGGCGCCGTGAAATTCGTCTCGGTTTTCAGCAAGAACGCCAAGCAGGCGATGGCGCCCACCACGCGCACCGTGGCTGTCAAGGGAAACAAGCTGCGCGAGGAACAATCCGACGGAAGAATCCAGATCATCGACCTCGATGGAAAACGCTTCATCGAAATCGACCCGCAAGCCAAGACCTACGGCATCATGACCTTCGAAGAAATGAAGCAGGCCATGCAGCGCAAGCAGGCAGAGATGCAGGCCAAAATGAAAGAAGAGCAGGCCAAGCATCCCGACAAAGTGCAAAACACAAACGTGAAAATCACGCCCAAGTTCGAAAGCAGCGAGACCGGCGCCAGCCGCACCATCCTCGGTCTGCCCACAAAGGAAGTAAAAGCCAAGGTCGAAATGCTGATGGAATCCGACGACCCCAAGACCCAGGGCCAGCAAGTCTCGACGGTCGTGAACACCGATCAGTGGATTGCCGAGAATGTGCCCGGCTACAGCGAGATCCGTCAGTTCTATTTGAAGATGGCAAAGGAACTCGACTGGGTGCCCGGCCAGATGACGCAAGGCATGGCCAACAGCAACGTGCAGGTCAGCCTTGCCGAGTTACGCAAAAGCAATCTCGCGCACATCACCGGGATGCCGGTCGTCACCTACGTCAGCATGACCCTGGGTGGAAACGCCTCCGCTGGACAGTCTGCCGCCCAGCAAGCGCCCCCGCCCCCGCCTCCCCAGAAGCATGACGACGATTCCATTCCGACCACAGCCAGCGGCGCCGTCATGAAAGGGATCGGCGGAATGTTCAAGAAGAAAAAAGAACCGCAGCAACAGCAGCAGGAACAGGAGAAGCAAGCCTCCGGGGCGGGCAACAATCCGGCCAGCACACCCGGATCGCTGATGGACATGCAAACGGAAGTGACCAGCTACTCGAGCGACAGCCTGGATGCCAGCCTGTTCGCTCCACCCGCCGGCTACACTCAGACGCAGAAGAACGCGGACGAAGTGCTCGGCGGAAGCCACCATCAATAGCCGCAACTGGCCACGAATCGAAAAGGTGCGATCGGGACGCTGGTAAGAAATCTCGTGCGCCTTTCGATCCGTGGGTCGCCTCTGCGCTGCCTGTTCTAAACGCGACAGCAGGCCCAGGTTTTTCGACTTTGCATTTTGGAACGTAGGACACTCGCCATCTCATGAAAATCGTCGTAGCCGAAAAAATTTCTCCTTCCGCGATGGCCTTGCTGCAGGAGCCCAATTGGACCGTCATCACGCCTGACCAGATTGACGGGAAACTCACCTCCCACCTGGAATCCGCCGACGCCCTGATCGTGCGCTCTGCCGTGCAGGTGGATGGCGCGTTGCTCGAACATGCGCCCAAGCTGCGCGTGATTGGTCGCGCCGGAGTGGGCGTCGATAACGTGGACCTTGATGCCGCCACCCGCAAGGGCATTGCCGTGATGAATACGCCTGGCGCGAATGCGGTAGCCGTGGCGGAACTCACGCTGGGCATGATGCTGGCCATGGCGCGTTTCATCCCCCGCGCCGACGGGCTGATGCATGCCGGCAAGTGGGAAAAGAAATCCCTGCAAGGAACCGAACTGCGCGGCAAAACGCTGGGCGTGATCGGGCTCGGCAAAATTGGCATGGAGGTGGCGCGCCGAGCGAAAGTCTTCGGCATGGAAATCGTCGGGCACGATCCGTTCGTCTCCGCCAGCGTAGCCAAGGAAAACAGCATCCGCATGGGCAGCTTGGAAGAGGTCTATGCCGCCGCCGACTATCTCACGTTGCACGTCGGACTCACGCCCCAGACCACCGGCATGATCAATCCCGATTCCATCAAGAAGATGAAGAAAGGCGTGCGCATTGTGAACTGCGCGCGCGGCGAACTCATCGACGAAGCCGGGCTGGTGCAGGCGCTGAAAGAAGGCTACGTGGGCGGGGCCGCGCTCGATGTATTTCAGGAAGAGCCGCTGAAGGGCTCGCCGCTCACTGCCTTGGAGAACGTCATCCTCACACCCCACATCGCTGGCTCCACGCACGAGGCGCAAGAAGCGGTGGGCGTGCAAGTGGCGCAGCAGGTGAAGGAGTATCTGAAAAACGGCGTGATTCAGAACGCGGTCAACGTGCCCTCGGTATCGCACGAAGAGTACGCCGAGATGCAGCCCTATATCGTCCTGGCCGAGCGCTTAGGATCGTTCCTTGCCCAAGTCAGCGATGGAATGCTCGAAGAAATCTCGATTCGTTACAGCGGCCACATCGCGGAATGGAAGACGGAGCTGATCCGCAATGCGGCCATCCAGGGCATTCTGAATCAGATGCTCGACGAAAAGGCGAACCTGGTGAATGCCGCGACCATCGCGTCCTCCCGCGGGCTGCGCGTTCACGAACTCCACAAGCCGAAGAGTTCCACGGGCGGATCGGGAAGCGTGCTCTCGGTGTTATTGAAAACCGCGACGCAAGAACACCGCGTGAAGGGTGCAGTCCTGCACGGCCATCTTCCGCGCTTGTTGTCGGTGGATGACATCGACGTGGAAGCTCCGCTGGAGCGCGATCTGATCTACTTGCGCAATCGCGACGTGCCGGGCGTGATCGGCAAGGTCGGCACGATTCTGGGAGAGCACCAGATCAACATCGCGAATTTCTCCCTGGGCCGCCAATCCGCTAACGATGCGGGCAAGAAAAGCGAGGCCCGGCGGGCGGTCGCCGTGGTGCACGTGGACGATCGTGTTTCAGAAGCCGCCCTCAAAGCCCTGCGCCAAATCCCGGCGATCGAGCAAGCCAAGGCCATCCGCCTGTTCTAGGGGAGATTGCGAGCGTCGCATCAACGAAAAAGTTCGGCCTCCGTGCCGTATTTTTACGCACGCACAGCTTGGGCCTCGGAAGGGCACTGCTTCAGCCGTGCCATAGGAGCGGGGGCAAGAGGGGCTTCAGCCCCTGAGGTCAACTCTTCCGAGCGTTAGGAATTCAAAGCTTCCTTGCGAAGCTTGCGGCTCTCCGCCAGCAACGACATGGAATGCATCAGGTTCTGCAACGTAATGATCCCCACCAGGTGCTGATCTTCCACCACGGGAATAATGCTGAGATTTCGCGAGTTCAATTTGCGGAAGGCCGACGCCAGCGATTCCTGCCGCGTCGATACTTCAAAAATCCGATTCATCACCGACTGCACATAGCCGTTGCCGTCCATGCGCAGTGCATCCAGAATATTCGCCTTCGAGATGACGCCCACCATATCCCCCCCGCGCACCACGGGAAAATCGTCCTGCAGCGTGTGGACGGCTTTGTCGAGCGCATCCTCCAGCGTGTCGGCCGGAGACAGGGTCGCGAAATCCGTGAGCATGACGTCTTCGAGGTGAACGGTCTCCAACACTTTCTGGAAAACTGCCGACCGCTCTTCTACCTGCGCCCCGATTAGCAAAAAGAATCCCAGTGTCACCAGCAGGTAGCTGTCGGGATAGCCACCTTGAAATAAGAGCAACATGCCAAGGACGATGACCAGCGGCGCCAGCGCGTGCGCAATCGAAACTGCCCGGCGCGTGGCCGAAACCACGTCCATGTTGCGCGAGAAGAGCGCCCGTAAAATATGGCCCCCATCCATCGGATACGCCGGAAGCAGGTTAAACAATCCCAGGTAGAGATTTGTCCAGACCAGGCTGCGCAGCAGGTGGTTGGAATGCACCAGCGGCTTGGTCCAGAGATGGGCATCGGGAAATTTCGCCAGCACGACCGCGCCAGCTACTACCGCAATGACGATATTCACCAGCGGGCCCGCCAGGGCCACGCGGATGTCTCGCTTCCATGTTGCCTGCCCGGTGGTTGCAGGAGGCTGGTTGTCTTCCAGCAGCGTAATTCCGCCGATGGGCAGCAGGATAATCGCCTTGGCGTGGAGCCCTTCCCGCATGGCAATCAGCGCATGCCCAAGTTCGTGCGCCACCACGGCTCCGAAAATGATGCCCACCAGCCCAACCACGCGGCCGGGAGTGCTGTTGCTCTTCATCGACGATTCCGCCATCCACACGAAGGCCAGCAAGAATACGAAGGTGAAGTGCACGCGCACTTCCACGCCAAACAGTTTTCCGACCGGAATAGACCAATTTCTCATGGGGAATCAGCAGCCAGTCCGTAGTCCTCAATACATCGTGCCCTGCGGCAGACCGACGACCGAGACTGTCGGCTGCCTCCATTCTATATATAGTTAGATTCGGTTCGCGAACGTTACGGTGCGATTTTGCCCGTGACAGAAGGACAGCCACCCTGAGAGTCATTGCCGGACAGTTCCGCAGCCGCCCCCTCCAGTCATTGCCGGGCATAGATATCCGTCCCACCGCCGACCGCCTGCGCGAAACTTTATTCAACGTCCTGACCGCCGGCGATCCCGAAGCGCTCGCGGGGTCAACTTGGGCTGACCTGTACGCAGGTACGGGTGCGGTGGGAATCGAAGCGATGAGCCGAGGAGCAGGCAAGGTGTTCTTCGTCGAGTCCGCGCGCCCGGCCGCAAAGTTGATTCAGGACAACCTGGCTTCTTTGCAAATAACGAGGGGATTCGAACTCGTGAACGGCGAAGTCCGCAAAGTCCTCCGCCGGTGGCAAGAGCAAAATCTTGTTCTGGATTATTTCTATCTCGATCCACCCTACCGATTGGAGAACGAATACCACGACACGCTGGATTTCCTCAGCGAATCGACCCTGGTGACGAATGGCAGCATCGTCATCGCTGAACACAAGAAGAAGTTTGAGCCAGACGTGGCGGTGGGAGTTCTGCAAAGATATCGGAAGCTCGTGCAAGGAGACGCGGCACTGAGCTTCTACCGCCAGGCCTGATTACGAAACGAAGTCTAATCAAGAATTTCACCACAGAAGACGCAGAGGCCACAGAGGCTGCAATAGCATGCTCAGTGTCTCTCCGTGTCCTCTGTGGTTATGGGGTCGAACCCGAGAACTGAGGCCGGACTTCCCCACTACATCAAAAATTCCTGCGTCCGCCGCATAATCGGGTGCTGCATTTCTTCCAGTTCGTTCTTCACTCGGTTCAGCCCATACACGCATTCTTCGAAATTGCGCGACAGATTGGCGAACAGGGGAGCGACCTTCGCGTATTCGAAATGCTCGAATTTCGAAACGATGTAGTAGCTCTCCTTGCCGGCCTTCATCCAGTCGACCAGGCTCTCCAGCCGCTGGCGGCGCAGGCGGTACTGGTTCACGCTTTCCGGAAACATGCCGGCGAAGAACAGAGTGAAGTCGCCGATGTGCTTACGCACCTGGCGTTCGCGATCGAAGGAAGGCGCGGGGCCGTAAACGGGATCGGATTCCAATAGCATCTCGCCGACGTCGTTGATCGGCCGGTTGCCGGCATTGTGAATTTTGAAGAGCTGCTCGACGTCGCAGAATTCGGTGAGCAGTTGCGAGACATATGCGACCAGTTGCGGATCGCGAATCCCGATTTCTTCCGCGTAGTGCCGTCCCACCAGTTCGGTAAAAAACTGCCGTAACGGATGCGTGTCCGGAATCACGTTCATTGGGCCCCCACTCTCCGCGCCCAGCGCGGACCTTCTTGGCATTGCCTCACTAATTAACCCAGCTCATCTTGCAACGCAAGTGACTTTTGTAAGCCACTCAAGAAACCGATTACTCATATTTAAAAACACGCAGCTTGAACGTGAGTTGTACGGGCTTTCCTGGCACTCATGCCCGCGGACTGCTAACACCGCTCCACGCAAGCGCTCCCTGTTTCCAATAGAATCATCGGCACGGAGGATTTTTTCTTGGATAACGCGCGCAGAAATATTTCCAGCAATACCCCTTGGGAACCGGTGGCTGGTTACTGTAGGGCAGTCCGTATTGGACCTTACGTGCACGTCGCCGGCACCACCGCCACCGATGCCGAGGGAAAAATCGTGGGCGTGGGCGATCCCTACGCGCAGACCGTGCAGACGCTCAAGAACATCCAGGCCGCGCTCGAGAAAGCGGGAGCCAGCATGAGGCACGTAGTCCGCACCCGCATGTTCGTGATCAAGATTGCCGACTGGGAAACCATCGCCCGCGCTCACGGAGAATTCTTCCGTGACATTCGCCCGGCCGCCACCATGGTGGGCGTCACCGGCCTGGTCGATCCCAAGATGCTGGTAGAAATCGAAGCCGACGCCTACGTCGGCGAATAGCCGCAGCTAGTAGGAGCCTCCTGGTCGCCCGGAATGAGCCGATCGCCATTCCCGCGCACCTCTGTCATCCTGAGCGAAGTGAGGCGATAGCCGAACGAAGTCGAAGGACCTCTGCGTTTGCGTCCATCGGTACGAACCTCCCGCCGCCACAAAGCTCGCGCAACTCCCGCGCGCTCGTCGTACAATCCCACTCCCGGAGGATTGAGCATGAGAAAAGCGTTCTGGGTAGTGTGCATCGCGATCACGCTCGCCGTAGGCACGGCTGGTCAGGAGAAAATCAGCGCACCGCCCGAGACTCTCACCGTCATTCGCGCCGGAACCCTCATCGATGGCAAATCCGACAGTCCCCGCCGCGACCAGGTGATCGTCATTCGCGGCAACCGCATCGAGAGTGTCGGTGATGCCTCTACTAAAGTTCCTGCGGGCGCGACCATCATCGATCTTTCGAAAGCCACCGTGCTTCCCGGACTCATCGACTCGCACACGCACATCTTCCTGCAGGGAGAAGATCCAGCCGAGGGCGGCTACGACGTCAACATCCTGAAATATCCGGCATCGCTGCGGGCAGCTCGCGCCACCGTCTCCGCGAGGCGCGCGCTCGAACAGGGGTTCACCACGTTGCGCGACGTCGAAACCGAAGGCGCGGGTTACGGCGACGTCGGGATCAAGCAAGCCATCGTGGGCGGATTCATTCCGGGCCCGCGCTTGTTCGTCTCGACTCGCGCCATCTCCACTACCGGAGGCTACAACCTGGAAGGCTACGCGCCGGAGCTGACCATGCCCAAGGGCGCGCAGATCATCGACGGCCCGGTCGAAGCCCGCAAGGCCGCGCGCGAGCAACTCGACAACGGTGCCGACTGGATCAAGGTGTACATGACGCATCGTTCCTGGGTGGGCAAAAACGGCGAACTGGTTTCTCAACCGACGCTGACGCTCGACGAATTAAAAGCCATCGTCGACGAAGTCCACGGCTGGGGCAAGAAGGTCGCTTGCCACGCTTACAGCGGCATCGGTCTGCAACGCGCGCTTGACGGTGGCTGCGACTCAATCGAGCACGGTCTGCAGATCAGCGACGCGCAAATCGCGCAGATGGTCAAGCAGGGCACCTGGTACTGTCCGACGATCGCGGTCTACTACACCGATTGGGCGCCCGCCGAAACCGCCGCCGGCAAGCGTGATCGCCTGCGCGCTTCCGTCCACGAAGAAAGCTTTCGAAAGGCGATGAAGGCGGGCGTAAAGATCGTGTTCGGCACGGACATCGGAGGCATACCGTGGAGCGAACCGATCGCGCAGGAATTCCCGCAAATGACCAAGCTGGGCATGACGCCCATGGACGCCATTCACAGCGCCACCTCGCGCGCCGCTGAAATGCTCGATGCCACTGGCCAAATCGGAGTGCTCGCCCCCGGCGCCTACGCCGACATAATTGCCGTGCAGGGCGACCCGCTCAAAAACATCGAAGAGCTCGGCCACGTGCAATTTGTGATGAAAGATGGAAAAGTATTCAAGAACGAGATGCACTAGCGGTCAGCTATCACGTCTCAGCAGTCAGTGACAGAAAATAATTTGTAGGGTTCAGCTATGAGCCCTGAGCCCTTAGCCTCTAGCCGACGACCGATCGCCATCCCGCCCGCCCAACAAATTCCCCTTATCCCCGTCAGATTTTCTTGACATCGCCGCCCCGAGGTTCATAATGCCCCAATCTTCCACGCCACGCTCGGTCCGGAGGTTCCTATGAATGTCCTGCAACTCTGCGATCCCGAAGCAGCCGCTGTACCTGTCGAAGCCACGGTGGCCGACGCCATTCACAAAATGCTCGACTACCACGTAGGCGCAGTCGGCGTAGTCGACCACGAAGGCCGCGTCGCCGGCATCTTCACCGAGCGCGATGTTTTGCGGAAATTCTCTTTGACCAAACGTGATCCCGAGTCGACCCCGGTGCGTGAATTGATGACCACCCCGGTCGAAATGGCAACGGAACAAACCGGCCCGGCCGAGGCCATGGCGACAATGGTGGAACGCCATTTCCGTCACCTGCCCGTGGTCGACAAGGACGGAAAGCTGCTCGGCATCCTTTCCATCCGCAATCTTCTGGAGTGGCGCATCGACGGACTGACCCAGGAACTGGAGTCGCTCGAGCAGTACGTCAGCAATGACGGCCCCGGCGGCTAGCCCATATGTAGCGCTGGCGAATTTGTAGCGCCGGCGTCCCGCCGGCAGTCGGGAGGGCGTGTCGCCCTCCCACCCGACCCGGAACTCCTAATCTCTCCGGAATGCCTGATCAATCCGCAGCCACCAAGACGATCGCCATCACCCGCATCGCTGCTGGTTTCCTCTTCCTCCTCTTCGGCGAATATAAGGTCGCAGGCCCCGCCTTCGCACACGTCGATTTCCAGAAATATCTCCAGGGTTTCATCCAGAACGACGCCGTTTCGTTTTACCGGCCCTTCCTCGCCCACATCGTTCTTCCGCATGCGGTCTTTTTCGGATACGTGGTCGGCATTCTTGAGCTGTGGATCGCCGCCTCGCTGCTCTTGGGCCTGTGGGTGCGGGCATCGTCCGTGATTGGCGCTCTGTTCATGCTCAACCTCGCCCTCTCTACCTGGTGGTCGCCCGGGCACGGCGTGGCCCTCTGGCGCTATTTCGGCTCGGAACTCGACACCATCCCTCTGTTGCTATTGTTCTTAATCTTCTTCGCGACCGACGCGGGGAAGACCTGGGGCCTGGATGGCGCTCTGCGAAAGCGCCTTTGAGATTCGCACTCGCCCCGTTTTTCCGTTATCCTGCCGCCCACATTTCTTCCCGAGGAAAATCAATCGCATGTTCTGCCACTGGAAATCTCTGCAAGATACGAGGCTCGCCTTTCTGGCGTTGATGGTTGCCACATTGCTGGTCGCCTCCCGGACTGCGGCGCAGACCGCTCCGCCGACTCCTGCTCGCCATATCGTCGTCCGCGCCGGCCGCGTGCTCGATGTGAAAACCGGCAACACCCTGACCAATCAGACCATCGAGATCGAAGGCGACAAGATTGTGCGTGTCGGTCCCGCCGGCAGCGCCAAGGCTGACGCCAGCACACAGGTTATCGATCTTCCCAACGCGACCGTGCTCCCCGGACTCATCGATTCGCACACGCATCTCACCTTCGATCCCAAGAACCTCGGCTACGAAAGTCTGGGCGTTTCGACGCCTCGCGAAGCTCTGACGGGCGCGCACAACGCGCGTATAACGCTGGAAGCCGGGTTCACGACCGTGCGCAACGTTGGTGCGGGAGGATACAGCGACATCGCCCTGCGCGATGCCATCAACGACGGCGACGTCTCCGGCCCGCGCATGCTGGTCAGCGGGCCTCCTCTGGGCATAACCGGTGGGCACTGCGACGAGAATCTGCTTGCTCCGCAATATCACTGGAGCGAGCTGGGCGTCGCGGATGGTATCGACGCCGTCCGTCACAAGGTCCGCGAAAACATCAAATACGGCGCCGACCTGATCAAGATCTGCGCGACCGGCGGAGTCATGTCCAAGGGTGATGACCCGAATGCGTCGCAGTACACGCGCGAAGAAATGAAAGCTATCGTCGAAGAGGCGCATCGCCTCGGACGCAAGGTCGCCGCTCACGCGCACGGCGCCGAAGGCGTCAGCTGGGCATCCGAGGCCGGCGTCGATTCCATCGAGCACGGCCATCTCATGGACGACAACTCCATTGCCACCCTGAAGAAGAACGGCACCTACATCGTGCCCACTCTCTACCTGATGGATTGGAACCGCGAGAATCTCAGCAAGCGCAATGCTCCGGACTTCGTGGTCCGCAAGATGCAAACTGTGTCCGCCGTCGGCCAGAATAATCTGAAGAAAGCGTTCGCCGCCGGATTGAAGGTTGCCTTCGGCACCGACGCCGCCGTCTATCCCCACGGCCTCAACGCCCACGAGTTCGCAGTGTACGTGCGTCTGGGAATGACGCCGCTGCAGGCCATCCAGACCGCGACCATCAACGCCTCCGACTTGCTGGGATGGTCCGCCAAAATCGGCACGCTCGAGCCCGGCAAGTGGGCCGACCTCATCGCCGTTGACGGCGATCCCCTGAAAGACGTGACCACGCTCGAGCAGGTGAAGTTCGTGATGAAAGGCGGAGAGGTCGTGAAAAATGGATACGCCAAGTAAAAATTGGGATCCCGATCCCCCGTGAACCTCGGTGACCTCTGGGGCTGAAAATATCGACAGGAGATCTCGATGAAGAATTTCTTCAGGACTGTGTGTGCGGGCGCACTGTGCTGGGTACTGTTGGCGGGCCATGTCGCAGGAGCATCTTTCCCCTCCGACAAAGAGCAGATCATTCAACTCGAACGCGATTGGGTGCAATCCTGGGTAACCATGGATGCCGCCGCCAACGATCGCATCATCGCCGACGACTTCCTGGGAACCGAACCGGATGGCGAGCGCGTCACCAAGGCCGACATGATGAAGGAGTTGAAAGACGATCCCACGCTGGCCTCGAACCGTCTCAACTGAAGATGACCTCACCATCCGATTTTATGGCGACACCGCGGTCGTCAACGGCAGCGAGAGTTGGAAGATGAAGAAAGACGGCAAGACCGGCCGCTACATCTGGACCGATATCTTCGTAAAAAGGAATGGCAAATGGCAAGTTGTGGCGTCCCAGGATCTTGAGATGCCGGATAAATAGGCTTTGTCACTCCGACGCACGAAAGCAAGCAGCAGGAGAAATATGCTTTCGAAATATGCTTTCTCTTTAGCGACTCCCTCTTCTTCGCGTTCTCCGCGGCCGTTCTTTGCGCCCTTGGCGGTTAAAGGCTTTTCTCCCACCTATCGAGTTGCCCGGGCCGCAGTCGCCATAAAAACGACAAGGCCGGCTTCGCAGCCGGCCTTCTTGAATGCGAACTTGCACGCGAGTACAAACTACTTCTTCGGAGCGATCGCGTCCTTGGCAGCCTTGGCCAGGTAAAACTTTGCGGTGGTCTTGGCCTTGATCTGGATGGGTTCGCCCGTCTGTGGGTTCCGTCCCACGCGAGCCTTGCGATGAACTTTCTTCAAGCGGCCCAGACCGGGAACTACGAAAATCCCGTTCTTCTTGGTCTCTTTTACGGCGGTGTCGGCGAGATGCTCCAAAAACGCCGCTGCGGTCTTGTTCGGCGTCTCGAGCTTCTCGGCCAGGTGACGCACCAGCTGTGTCTTGGTCATACCTGAAGCCATGAATCCTCCTCAATGGAACTGCTTGATTTGTTGCGATGTGCGCCATCTTATACCAGGGGTCCTGTGGAAAAATAGCGTTAAACCCGCATTTTATGCGGTTTTTTACACTCCTGTTGTCCAAAAAGGCACAAAAATCGCTTACTCCGCGACCACCACACTCGGAAAGGCACCAGCCAAGCAGGTTTGGCACGTCCGCGGTCGGCCGCGGAGGTCCGCACTTTCGCCCCGGGGATGCCATAATATTCAAAGGAGAGTCCGTCCGTGAGTTGCGCGATCTGCGAAACGCGAAAAGAGAAGCGCTTTTGTCCGGCGGTGCATGGACGCATTTGCCCGCAATGCTGCGGCGAGCAGCGCGAAGTCACCCTGGATTGCCCCAGCGACTGCCCCTACCTGCAGCAAGCGCGCGAACACGAGAAAGGCCACGCTACCGATAATTTGGACCCGGCCGCGATCTTTCTGAAGGTCGAAGTCGGCGATCAGTTCCTCTACGAACACGAACACCTGATCATGGGCCTGAGCTACGCGCTGGCGAAACGCGCCAACGCCGATCGATCGGTCAACGACCGCGACCTCATCGGCGGCCTGTCGACTCTCGCACGCGTTTACGAAAGGCTGGTGAACTCCGGCTTGCACTATGACGAACCGGGGCAGAGTCTTGTCCAGCAGGCGGTCACTGCCGAACTCCAGTCCATGGTCAAGGAGTACCGGGAAGCCGAAGTCAAACATACCGGGTATTCCCGCCTGCGCGACTCTGAAGTTCTGAAGGCGCTCGTCTTCTTGGTACGTATGGCTTACAGCCGAACGTCGGGCCGGCCCAAGTCCCGCGCCTTCGTCGACTTCCTGCAGGCCCAGTTTCCCGAGAGGGAACCCGCGCTGGCGACGCCAGGCCAGTCCGGCAGTCGGATCATCACTCCCTAGCATTCTGACGCAGCGGCCAGGGCTGTCATGGATGCCAGCTCACCGTGACCCGCGCTCTTAAGAAGAGCGCGAGTGTATCGGCCGCCCGCCCTGCCGCATTGTTTGCTATCCCGAGCCAAGCCGCGAAGCGGCGACAGAATGAACGGCCGGGGCGTAAGCCCGGGTAAGAGCTCGTAAGCGACCGGGTATCCCGAAAATATCTCTACCCATGCAACGCGGATCTACCATTCCAAATTCTAACAACCGCACCGCCCGGCAAAGCCTCCGATAACTCGCGCACCGTTTTCCTGAGTACCGGGTGAATTGCCTCCGGAGCGATCTCCGCGAGCGGCTCCAGCACAAACCGCCGTGTCGCCAAGCCCGGGTGCGGAACATCGAGTCCTTCGTCCTCAATGATCGCGTCCCCGAACAGGAGAATGTCGATATCGATGTTGCGCGGGCCCTTCGCCTGCGTCCGCCGACGTCCCATGCCTTGTTCGATGGCGAGCACCCCCTGCAAAAGATCCTGCGGGGAATTCTCTGTCTCCAAAGCGACGACGCAGTTCAGGAACCAGGGTTGATCCGTGAACTCCACGGGCTCGGTTTCGTATAGCGAGGAGACGGCAATCACCTTCCCGAGCTGGCGAAGTTGGCCAATCGCGGCCTGCAGATTGGCCTCGCGATCCCCCGTGTTGGATCCCAGCGAAAGGTAGACCCTGGTCCACATTCAGGACAGTTTCCCGTTTCAAAGCCCCGCTGACTACAAAAATCGGTGGACCCCGGAAGGACATATCCATTCGGCCGTTCGGCCAAAACATCCAATTACCTTCGTGCCTTTAACCCGCCCCGTCCCGAGTCTAAAGTATGAAGATATGAACCTGGAGTCGTTACTGGTCTGTCGCGATGCGGAAGTGGTGAGAGTACTTCGACCCACGCTCGAAAAGCTGTCGATCGAAGTCGAAGTGTCCGCGGCGGCCCGATCCGGCGCGGAAATTCTCTCGACCGCAAAGTTTGATGCCGTCATCGTTGACTGTGACGACCTGCAGGGCGGCCTCGATGTGCTGCGCGCTCTGCGCAAGAACGCCAGCAACAAGACCTCCGTATCGTTCGCAATCCTGAACGGCAAGACCACCACCCAGCAGGCTTTCGAGATGGGTGCGAATTTCGTTCTGCAAAAGCCGATCACGACCGCCGGAACCCTGCGCTGCTTCAATACGGCCATGAGCTTCATGGTTCGCGAGAAGCGTCGCTACTTCCGATGCCCGGTCGAAATTCCGGTCCGCCTGATCTTCCAACAGGGGGACGAACTGAAAGCCACCGCCACCAATTTGAGTGAAGGCGGCATGGCCATGCACTTCGAAGGTCCATTGGCAAAGAAGGCGATCGGTAAAGTGCAATTCACTCTGCCCGGCACCAAAGTCGCCATGGAACCGAAATGTGAGGTCGCCTGGGCTGACGGCCTCGGCCGCGCCGGCATCCGCTTCCAGGACTTACCCGAAAGCTCGCGGGAACAGCTCGAGAAGTGGATCATGCGCCGCCTCGAGACAGTTTCGCACCCTGGCTTGTAAGCTTCAAAAACCCCTAACCACAGAGGACACAGAGGAACACGGACAGAGGATATCGTTTCCTCAGTGCCCCTTCGTGTCCTCTGTGGTTAAGGATCTGCCTTTCTTAGAAGCCTGCGGAGAGGCATCAAGGTAAGGACTTGTCTTGCCCAGTGCTGCATCGGCAAGCTCTCTGGATACGCAAATCTCAGGAGTATAGCCGTGGCTACGTTTGCCTACGATGTGAAAATTGCCCGCGTGCAGCGCACCCTGCGCTGGCTGGAAGAAGATGCATCGCTCCTGTCCCTGCGCTTTAAGGACTTGTCGCCCGAGCGCCAGAGGGTGGCCAGGAGCTTTGCGGCCAGCATGATCGATCAGACTCGGGCCGAACTCGAAAGACTGCTGCAAGAGCGTACCGAGGAAGATGACGTGAATTTCCCCTGCGAGCCTGCTGACTAACGATTGATTCCCGCAGCGAGCAGTCGCGTCCTGGGTGGTTCGAACGGGGGTTAAAGGGTAGTGCTGGCCATCGCTTGTGCTGCGGCACTGCTCGTCTCGGTCGATTCCTCGAGAGGCGTTTCTTCCCAAAGCGTCTTGTCACGCAGCAGTCGGGAAACCAGCGCCGTGTGCATCGCATGCCCGGCCCGGTCGGCAACGATACTGCCCAAAATCTGCTTCCCCACCAACGCCAGGTCGCCGATCAGGTCCAGCACCTTGTGGCGCACGAACTCGTCTGCATAGCGCAGTGGCGGGTTCATGAGCCCTTCCGCTGTGAGCACGATCGCGTTTTCGATCGACGCCCCGCGGATCAAACCCTGCTGCCGCATGGCCTCGGCCTCATGCAGGAAACCGAACGTGCGCGCCGCGGCAATCTCGCGCAGGTAGTTGCCGTCCGACAGGTCGACCCGGAACGTTTCCCGACCGATCAAAGCGTGCTGAAAATCAATGGTGTAGGAAACCGAATAACTGTCCGCGGGATAAACCCCGATGAACTTGTTTCCCTCCTGCAGCTCCAACTCGCGGCGAATCCGCATGTACGATCGTGGCCGGCGCTGCTTCCGGATGCCGGCCTTTTGAATCATTTCGACAAATGGCCGAGCGCTGCCGTCGAGGATGGGCAACTCAAGATTGTCGAGCTCCACGATCGCATTATCGATGCCCGTGCCCACGAAGGCGGAGAGCAGGTGTTCCGTGGTGGAAATAAGCACGCCTTTCTTCATCAAGCTGGTGGCGTAGCTTACGCGCGCGACGTTTCGACCGGTCGCCTCAATTTCGAAGTCATCAAGGTCGGTGCGCCGAAAGATGATGCCGGAACCGGATGGGGCAGGCAGGATTTTGACGTGGACGGGAGCTCCGCTGTGAAGGCCTACTCCCTTGCATTCGACCGCAGCGCGGATTGTCTGCTCTTGCTTCAAAGGGGAACTAGAAACGTTTGATCCAGTTCAGCTTACAGGCGGTTGCCCAGATTCGTATGTGGCAAATAAGCCACACTTCGTCGTTCGGAGAGGCAGCCGTTTTGGGAAAATCGTCTTATCTACTTCAGGATTCGGAAGATAGAGAGTTGACTCGATAATGAGAACGCCGGGGTACAGCTACCTCAGTGTTCTTCGCCAGTCACTATTCGAAAAAAATTTTCCTGTCGACGCCCTGATGTGCCCCTTGGTCACCGGGTCATTCGGTTCCAGCGCAAACTGCGGCTACGGCTTGGCAGATGTTTCCCCAACCGTCACTTCTTCCGGGGCGGCAGAGCGCTGGGATCGTAGGTCGTTTTCGCGTCGAACATCGACTCGTTCAGATTGTCGTTGTAGGTCACCGTATTCAGAAATCTCTGGTTCGACATCTCGCCGTTGTAAAAGCGCGTGATGCTGTGTGGCGTCATGATCCCCTGGCTGGGACGGTACGCGTCGTAGATTTCTTCTTCGGTGTTGCGAAGGTTGTCCGCAGGGTCCCGCCAGGTGAAGCTCTTCTTCACGGGCAGGTGGGTGGTGGTGTCGAGATAAACGGTCACGCTGTCGTTCTTGGCGTTCATGATGCTGATTTGGTATGCGGGCTTGTCGGCGGCTACTGCCGGACCGTCGTAAAAGAGAGCCACTCCCGGTTCGTTGATCCACCGGCGTAGCACCCACTCAAGGGAATGGTCGCGGCGCCGGAGAAAATCGTCGAGGAGCTTATTCTCGATCGGGGCGGTTCCCTTGAACGTAACTTCATAACCCCGTTCGCCGTTATACACGTAAGCGATATCGCGCTGCTTGGTAAGTTCGATCCGCTCCCGGTCGGGAAACTTCACGAATCGCCAGAACAGGACGCCGGCGCTGGTCGCTTCGCCGCGGTGGAAGCTGTAGGTGCGTCCCTGCTGGCTCATGTCCTGAATATTGAGATACGCCTGGCCACCTAAAGCCTGGATGGCCTGGTTCAGCAGGGCCTTCGCTTTTGAAGCATTCTCCTGCGCCGCGGGAGCGTTCTGCGACGGCGTAGAGCTTTCCTGCGAAGTGGCGAACGTCAGCGTGAAGACGCTGAAAATCAGAATGGCCAGAGATCGACGCATGGTTTCCATGATTAGACGCTGAAATCGTGGCCGACGGGGGTATCCGCGGAATGTCGTTCTCGTTTGCACGTTCATTGTTTCACCCCGCCAGTACCGCACCGCCGTTCACGTTGAACACCTCGCCGGTAATGAATCCCGCGTGTTGCGTGCAGAGAAATAGTACGGGCGCCGCGATTTCCTCAGGCGTTCCAACCCGGCCCAACGGAATGGTCGCGAAAATCTTATCCCGAGTCCTCGAATCGTTGAGCGCAGGCTCCGACATGTCCGTGGCCACCCATCCGGGCGCCACGCAATTGACGTAGATCCTGTCGGCGGCCAGTTCGGTCGAGAGCCCTTTCACCATGCTGATGAGCGCGCCCTTGGTGGCGGCGTAGTCGACGTGAAAAGCTTCACCGCGCTGTCCGGCGGTGGAACTGACGAGCACGATGTGGCCGCCGCTCCCGGTGCTGAGCTTGGACTGCTTCTTCATCTGCGCCACCGAATGCCGGATTAAGGAGAACACACTGTCCAGATTGACGGCCACGGTGCCGCGCCATTGCGCATCGGTCATCTGGTCGACCGGCGCATCGGTGGGCGGCCAGATGCCGTGATTGGCTACCAGAATGTCAAGCCGTCCGAATCGCTGGATGGTTTCGGCTACCAGGGTTTTTGCGGTGTCGAGACCGCTCAGGTCGCAGGCCACGGCCGCGCACCGCTCGGCCCCGCATTCCCGGATCAGCGCGTCGGCTTTGGTTTTGGAACTTTGATAATTAAACATGACGCGTGCGCCCGCGGAAGTGAAGAGGCGCACCGCAGCCGCGCCGATTCCCCGCGACCCGCCAGTGATGAGGGCAACTTTTCCGTCCAGGGAGAGAGAAACAGGCATGTCTCTAGTTTCAGGGTTGCGGGCAAAAATTGGCAAGGGGCGAAGTCCGGGTTCGCGGGCGACGACGATGTGGAAGCAGTGGCTCTGTCAGGAGAATCCGGATGGTCGCGCATACGCCAACTAATCTCCCAAACTTGGGGCTTTGCCTGTTTTCAGTTGACGCATGAGGACTCGGACCAGCATGCCGTCGTAGCGGGTGCCGCTCATCTTCTCGATTTCGGCCAGCGCCTGCTCGGTGGTCTTGGCGGCGGCGAAGGCGCGTTCGGTGGTCATATTCACGAAGGCGTCGGCCAGGGCGAGGATTCTTCCCCAGAGGGGTATCTCTTCTCCGCGCAGGCCGTTCGGATAGCCGCTGCCGTCGAACGCCTCGTGATGATGCTCGATGGCCTTCTGCAGCATGACGCTGCCGGGAATCGTTGCAACAATCTCGGCGCCGGCACGCGCGTGGGTTTTCATCAGGGCGAATTCTTCTTCCGTGAGCGGGCCGGGCTTGGTGACCACGTGCTCGGGTACAAAAATCTTTCCGACATCATGCACCCGGGCCGCGTACGTGAGTTCCACAAGTTCGTCAGGAGGCAGGGCCAGCGCGCGGCCCATGATTTCGGTGTATCGCCCCACCATGTCGCCATGCCCGGCGGCGTGAAACTCACGGGACTCTCCGGCACGGGCAAGAGCTTCGATCGATTCTTTGAGAATCTGGACGTTGCAGTCTTCCCCGCAAAGCCGGTGGAGAGTGGAGACGAGATCTTCGAGATCCGTGGCCTGCGTGCGGTCCTGCTGCAAGAAGCTTTCGATGTAGGTCGAGAGCTGTTGGCGTTGCGCGGCCAAATTTTCGCTGTCGCCGAATTCCTCCACCATCGACACGCGGTTACCGCCACTGTGCTTTGCCGAGTACATGCCGGCATCGGCCACGCGAATGATGTCTTCGGCGGAAAAGCCATGCGCCGGGAAACTGGCGACGCCGAAGCTTCCAGTAATGTGATGCTCGGCCAGCATCGCATCCTGCGAGAGCCAGAGCCGCAAACGCTCGGCCAGAGAGTGCGCCTGGTCGACACTGGTTTCGGGCATGAGGATGACGAACTCGTCGCCGCCGTAGCGGGCCACGACATTGGATTGCCGGCAGCGCTGTTCGAGCAGCCGGCCGACCCGCGCCAGCACCAGATCGCCTTCCAGGTGACCGAACGAGTCGTTAACGTCCTTGAACTTGTCGAGGTCGATCAACACCACCGAGAAGGGACGGCCTGAGCGTGAAGCACGTTTCCACTCCGAGGTCAGCGCTTCCCAGAAGAAACGGCGGGTCTTGATACCCGTCAGCCCGTCAGTGATGGATTGCTGCTGCAGTTTCTGGAACACAAACGTGTTGTGCAGCGCGGTGGCCAGCAAGTCCGCCAGCGTGCTCATAATGAGCACGTCCTGGGAGGAGAATGCGTTCTCTTCGCGACTCTCCACGTTCAGCACACCCAGCAGCGATTCGCCGTAGGTGATCGGAATGCACAACACCGCGCGCGAGTCGGGGAGAACGGCGGCCAGATGGCCGTCGCCCGCGTTCTGTACCAGTGCGCGTTCATTCGAGCGCGCCACGCGGCCGACAATGCCGGCTCCCAGCGGGATGCGTTTGCCTTTGGCCTGGGCGGTCGTGCCCGCTTCGGCCTTGATCTCAATCTCCTTGGTGACGTAATCGAGCAGCCCGATGCCGATGTGGTCGAACTGGAACGTCTTCTGAATCTCGGCCACGATGTCGGCCAGCATCTGCTCGGCGTCTTCGCTGGAAATGGCTGTTTTCGAAATGCTGTTCAGGAAACTCAGTTGGCGGGAACGGCGCAACTCTTCGGCGAACAGCCGGGCGTTTTCCACCGCGACCGAAAGCTGCCCGGCGGCGGTTTGCATGACCTCGAGATCGCGCTGCTGGAAAATATATTCCCGCTCGTGATTCATGGCGACGATCGCCCCAGCCGGTTTGCCCCCGAGAAGGATAGGCGCGCCGCAGAAACACCGCGCTGGCCTGTCCCCAACCTGCACCGCACCCAGCCGCTCGCGGGTTCTTTCTAGATCGCTGCGGATCAGCAAGGCCTGTCCGGTGCGAATGATCAGCTCGGTAAGCCCGTTGCTCAGGGGCCGCGACCGCTTCGGAAGAACGCGGTTGTTCTCCGTCTCCAACTCGAAACAGATCCGATCGCCTTCCTGGAAGGCGATATAGAAGTCGCTGGTATCGAAAATCTGCCCAAGCTCTTTCTGAATGGTGCGCAGCACTTCGTCCTGATCGAGACGCGAGCTGATGGCCTGGCCGATCTGCGTGAGCAGTTCGTATTCCTTGGTGCGGCGCTGTGCGTCGTGCATGACGACGTAGTTTTCGAGGGTCAGCCCAATCTGCAACGCGAGACCAATGAGCAAGCGCAGGTTCGAAGAACCGAAGACGCGCAACTCGGCATGCGGAAAAAGGATCACGCCAAAATTGTGCTCGCGGGTCTGCAGGCTGACCGCGGTCAAGTGGCGAATGTTTTCTTCCGCCAGCACGCGCTTGAAGTCGTCGAACTTGCCGCCCGGTAGAGCGGGAAGAGGTTCGGTCATTTCCGGCATGTTGCGAAATGTGAAGAAGCCGCCGCGCCGGTATGCAAGCTCGCAGACAAATTCTCCGGCGCCACTCTTTTCGAGCTTCTGGATCAGCTCCGGAGAAAAGCCGCGTTGCACGGAGGGCAATACCCCGCGCCATTGTTCAGCAATGCAAATCACCGCGCGCCGCGTGGGCAGCGGGTTGATCAGGCGGTCGAGGACCGCCGTCATGCTGGGCACCAGATCCTCGGCGCCCAACAGGCGTCGCGGATCGACGCCCAGGGTCGAAAACGCCAGCGCATTTTCCTGCACCGCATTGCGCTCGTTTTCAAACAGGACCATGACCATGGCGATGCCGAGCAGCATCTGCGGCAAGGGGCCCAACATGTGACCGGCATTCCCCAGAACTTCGGAGTACGGGGGGACGAGTTCGCCGACTGCCATGAGGCCGCCCCAGAGTGCGAGCGACAAGGCCAGCATGCGGAAAGCGAGAGAATTCCGCTGATGCGCGAACAGGTAAAAGCGCATGGAGCAATACAGCAGCAGGGCGGCAATGCCCATTTCCAGGCGCACGTGGGGCAGAGTCTGCAGATCGATCTTAAAGACGCCGTTGACCAGGTGAGTGCGCAAGCTCCACACGGTCAGGCCCACACCCGCGACCGCAACCGCGATGTCATACCAGCGCAGGCGGAATCGTTCCCGCATCAGCCGGGTGGAAACGAACAGACACAGCGCCATGACCACGATCAGCAAAGAACTGGCCAGATACACCGAGGCAGAGGGATTGCGGGCGTTCCAAGCATCCAGTCCGAAGTGCAGCGAGTACGCGCCCCAACCCAGCTGCCACGCCCGGAAGTAAGGCTGCCGGCTCTGCTCGTAGAGGTAGGTGAAGACAAGGAACAGCAGCAGGGCCACGATCCCTGGAAGGATCAACGTGTTGCTGGCAAGACTGTTCATGGCGCGCAAGCCGCTCCGGCGGCTGGTTGAACACAAGAACCCTGGGGAACTTCGGTAAGCCCATCGTTTCACAGGCGGGGCTGCGAACTCAATACGATTTCAGTACAGGGGGTGTGGAAGAAGCGTCGATTTCCCACATTCGATCGGTCTCGCCTTGACGCTGCTTTTCCGCAGCCCGTAACATGAACCTGCCCATGTCGGAATCCTCTATTTCCCTCAAAAAAGACGACTTAACAGTGTCTGGCCTGCGGGTGCGTTTCGCTCCTTCGCCTACTGGATTTCTGCACGTCGGGAGCGCTCGGACTTTCATCTTTAACTGGCTGTATGCCCGGCACAACGGCGGGGCGATGATTCTGCGGCTCGACGATACGGACGTGGAGCGGAACACCGACGCTTCGGTGCACTCCATTTTCGAAGGACTGAAGTGGCTCAATCTCGGTTGGGACGAGGAGTACAAGCAGTCAGAGCGCCTCGTGCTGCACCAGAAAACTGCTTGGGCGATCTTCGAACGGGGCCTCGCGTACCGCGACTTCACACCGGCGCACACCGGCGACGCGGAGAAATCGGGCGCGCAAGGCACGTGGCTCTTCAATCCGGGGATGCGCGAGCTTGCGCGGGAAGAGAGCGACCGGCGGGCGCAGGCGGGCGAGCCGTTCGCGCTGCGCTTCCGCGTTCCACGCGATACCGGAGAAGAAATTCGCTTCACCGACGCGGTATATGGCGAGCAGCGCAAGGCCGCTGCGGATATCGAAGACTTTGCGCTCTTGCGCTCCGACGGCATGCCCACGTATCACCTGGCTTCATGCGCCGATGATGCCGATCTCCGCATCAGCCACATCATTCGCGGCCAGGATCACCTGACCAATACCTTCAAGCATGTGCTGATCTTCGAGGCGGCGGGTGCGGTGCTTCCCCGGTTCGCACATTTGCCGCTGTTGGTGGCGCCGGATGGCACGAAGCTTTCGAAGCGGCGGCACGGGCCGGTGGTCAGCGTGACCACGTATCGCGATGCCGGATTTCTTTCCGAAGCGTTCATCAACTTCTTGTGCCTGCTGGGGTGGTCTCCGAAGAATGATCGCGAGCAACTATCGCTGGCGGAATTACGGGAATTGTTTTCGCTGGAAGGCATTAACCGGGCCAACGCCGTAGTGAATTTCAAGGAGCCCGCGGCCACGCCGGAAGAGACGTTCGACCCGAAGGCGGTGTGGCTGAACGCCGAGCATATCCGTGCGCTGCCCGTGGAGGAACTCAACGGCCGGTTGCTGCCAGTTGTCCGGGAGGCGGGCTTCGCGGTGGATGCGGCGCAGATGCTCCGCATTACGCCTCTGATTCGCGAGCGCATCAAGCTTCTGCGGGACGTTTTGACGGCGGCGGATTTCTTTTTTGTGGATGAGTTGGGGCCGTACGATCCTGCGGAATTGATTCCGCAGAAGGGCGATGCTGCCCTGGTTCGAAAGGTCCTGGAGAAAGCGCGCGTTGTGCTGGCGGGGGTTGAGTTCAAGCACGATCCGCTGGACCAGGCGCTGCGCGCGGCCGCCAATGAACTCGGAGTGAAAGCTGGACAGATGTTTCAGCCCATTCGCGTCGCGGTCTGCGGACGGAAGAACGCCCCCCCTTTGTTTGAGACGTTGGAAGTGCTGGGGCGAGAGAAGACCCTGGCGCGGATCGATCAGGCGATTCCGAAGACTATATAGTTCTTGCTGGTCTCCTACGCTTGCGCTGAGTCCGGGAGAGTTGTCGGTTGGGAAGGCGTGGGCTGCTGGTAGTCGTAAGGCGGAAGCTTCATAACTGCCAGCCTGCGAAAATCAGCGCCGGGACCGGACAACGCTCGTTTCGGAATGATTCGGTAGAGTTTCGGATTGTAGTAAAGGAGCAGGACTTTGCCGTTTTCCAGGTAACCGATGAATTGCGACCAGGAACTGCGCGCTTGCGTCGCGCGATCCTGTAGGTGCAAGCTGTCCTCGCTGAAATGAATTTTCAGCGGGCCGAAATAACGCGCGCGGCGTTCCTTCGCCATGCGGAGGATGGGCCCCGCCAGAAGGCCGCCCACCAGACCGCAAAGTATCGCGGGACTACGCCTGTTCGTCGAGTTCCATATTACCCATGCGCCACCGGCGACTGCCGCAAGAGTTGCCCATTGCTTGGCCAGGGTTCGCCAGCCTCCTCCTTTCAAAATGTGCAGCAGTCTTGCATGACGGAAGTCCTCCCGCCAGCATGCGAATTCGATGTGACGTGAAGTCGGCAAGCGATCCTGATTGAGTCTGGCGGCCACGAGCGCGCGGAATTCGGTTTCGTCCGCGGGCGCGCTGAAAGCGGACTTCGGAAGGACCTGTCTCCCCATCTTCGTATTCAACACAAACAGCTTTTCGTTTTCGGAAAAACTGGTCAACTCCGACCATGGCCGGGTCACGCTAGCACACTGACAGCTGGCGGTGAAACCGATCTCGCTCGTTTCAAAGACGCGCAGCTCACGGCAATGCACGCGCTGGTAGCCGGTCGCGATTTGCCATTCGTATTTTTTCTTCTCCTCGGCGATGGACCGTTTGTCGTAGGCGTACGCGGAGATCGCTGACGCGGCTCCCAGTCCAATCAGAAAAGCGGCCACCGGGATTCCCATGCCTTGGACCAGGGTGAACACTCCCAGGCCGGCGAGTAAGGCGCAGAAGAGCAATACGCCCTTGAAGCCTGCATTGGAGCCGGGCTGGGTCGTAAATGGCCTTTGCACGCCGCGATAGTCCTCCAGCGAAACCGCATAGGTGAGCTTCATCACCCACAAATTATAGGGACGTCATGGAACATCGTCCCAGGTAACCAAAGGAGCTTAAATGGAATGTCCTTCCGCATTTCTGTCAGGCAGATGCTGATGACCTGTTGACAGAGAGTACTTTGTAATGCAAAGTAAATGATGTGAAAAACGCAAACCCATGGCAGGACTCGCTCAGAAAACGCTGGATACCGCCAGAAATGCTCCATGCGCCCAAGCTCGACGCGGAGGCTACCGCCGCGTCCGTGGAGCCGCGCTTCTGCCTGATGATCAATCCCTTTTACGCCAAGGATGCCAACGCCAGCTTCGGCAAGCACGTTCTCACGCCGTCCTTGGCACTGACCAGCGTTGCCGCGACCACGCCAGCGCACTGGCGCTTGCAGTATTGGGACGAGAACTTGCTGGCCGGGCCTCCTCCGTCGCAGCCAATGCCGGAGGTCGTGGCCATCACGGTGCATCTCACGTTCGCGCGGCGGGCGTACGAGTTGGCCGGCTGGTATCGAGCGCGAGGTGCGAAGATCATCCTGGGCGGGTTGCACGTGCTTTCTTGTCCTGACGAATGCGCTCCACACGCGGACGCGCTGGCTCTCGGAGACGGAGTCCAGATCTGGCCTCGCATCTTGCGCGACATAGAAGCGGGCCGGCTGCAATCGCGTTACGTAGCCACTTATGAGAACGATTATTGCGACGATCCCTCACCGCGCCGCTCCCTCCTGCCGCGGCGCAGTTTCCTCACCACCACCAGCCTGATCGCCACACGCGGCTGTCACAACCGTTGCGGCTTTTGCTACCTGGCGACCGATGGTCTGCGCATGCCGTATCGCATGCGGCATCCGCAACAGGTGGCGGAGGAGTTTGCCGCCGATCGCCAGCCGTACGCGGTCTTTATCGATAACAATCTCGGCTCGCGGCGCGACTATCTGCACGCGCTGTGCGGGGCGTTGCGGCCGCTCAACAAGATCTGGAGCGCGGCGGTGACGATCGATGTCACCGATGATCCTGCCCTGGTGCGCAACATGGCTCTGGCCGGATGCACGGGCGTGTTCGTCGGGCTTGAGTCTCTGAGCGACGTCAATCTCTCCGAGGCGCACAAGAAGACTCCCAAGACCGCGGACTACGCAGGTCGCGTTCGCATGCTGCATGACGTGGGTATCCAGGTGAATGGATCGTTCGTGCTCGGTTTCGATCACGATCGCAAGGATGTCTTCGAACGGACGGCGCAGTGGGTGGAAGAGAATCGGCTGGAGTGCGCCACGTTCCACATTCTCACACCCTATCCGGCGACACCTCTGTTCCGGCAGATGGAGGCCGAAGGGCGGATCCTGCATCGCGACTGGTCGCAATACGACACATCCCACGCCGTGTTTCGCCCGAAACACATGACGCCGGAAGAACTCGAGCACGGCTACGGATGGATTTACCAGCGGCTTTTCTCGCACGCCTCGATCTGGCGTCGGCGTCCGAAAGACTGGAGGGCCGTGCCGCTGTATCTGGCCATGTCATACCTCTACAAGCGCTCAAACCGCTTCTGGCACTTGCTGATCAAGCACAATGCCGTGCACGCGGTGTGGGCTCCGCTGGTGGAAGCCACACGCATTCGACACGTCCTTTACCGTCGCCAATTGGCTAATTCTGGGAGGCTTATCCATAAGCCTGCGCAAATCGTCTCGGCGGGGGTTTAGCCTCAAAAGCTCACCGTAAGAAAAATCGCTGAAGAATTCCTTGACAATTATACTGTGTGCAATACAGTATATGTCATACACTATATGACGGACGGTAAGCAGCACGGTGCCGAGCTCTTCGAGAACCTGAAGCTGGAACTTCGGCGGGGCTGTCTAGTCGTGGCCGTTCTCGGTCAGCTGCGGAAAGAGCAATACGGCTACATGCTCCGCAAAGCGCTCGCGGACGATGGGCTCGAGATCGACGAAAGCACGCTCTACCCGTTGTTGCGCCGTCTGGAATCGCAGGGCCTGCTGATCAGCGAATGGCGCGAAGAGGACAAGCGCAACAAACGGTTCTACCGGTTAGCTCCCATGGGCGAGCAGATGCTTGCGCAGTTGCTCGAGGAATGGCAACGCATCAACGCATCGCTCGGAAAAATTCTTCCGGGTGCGGCGTCGCTGCACGTGCTGTAGGGTCTACGTGAGGTCCGTGCTCAATTGACGGGAAGACCGCGCGGGCCAGGGCGCCCGCGCTACACCGCTTGCGGACAGGAGTGTGCGCTCTACACGTTATAAAATGAAAGGCTCATGACTCCGACTGACTCTTCGCCTGAGGGCGCCGCACCCGCGCCGGCTGACGCTCGTCCTTCTAACTTCATCCGCGAAATTATTCTGGAAGACCTAAAGACCAACAAGTACCAGGGCCGGGTGCAGACTCGCTTCCCTCCCGAGCCCAACGGCTACCTGCACATCGGGCACGCCAAAGCCATCTGCCTCGACTTCGGGCTGGCGGATGAGTTCCATGGTCACACCAACCTGCGCTTCGACGATACAAACCCGGAGAAAGAAGACACCGAATACGTCGACTCAATCATGGAGGACGTGAAGTGGCTTGGCTTCCACTGGGATGGCCTGTATTACGCGTCGGACTATTTCGATCAGCTCTATCAATGGGCGATCCAGCTGATCAAGGACGGTAAGGCGTATGTCGACGACCTCACCGCGGATGAAATTCGAAAACACCGCGGCACGCTGACCGAGCCGGGAAAGAACAGCCCGTATCGCGATCGCAGCGTCCAAGAAAATCTCAACCTATTCGAGCGCATGAAGGCTGGCGAGTTTCCGGATGGCTCGCGCGTGCTGCGCGCCAAAATCGACATGTCGTCGCCCAACCTCAACATGCGCGATCCGGTCATGTATCGCATCCTGCACGCCGAGCATCACCGCACGGGTGCGAAGTGGTGCATCTACCCGATGTACGACTACGCGCACGGCCAGTCGGACTCGCTCGAGAAGATCACGCACTCCATGTGCTCGCTTGAGTTTGCGGATCACCAGCCGCTTTACAACTGGTTCATCCGGCAGCTCGGCATCTTCCCGTCACAGCAGATCGAATTCGACCGGCTCAGCCTGACTTACACCATCATGAGCAAGCGCAAGCTGCGCCGGCTGGTGGAAGAAGGCCATGTGAAGGGCTGGGACGATCCGCGCATGCCGACGCTGAGCGGGATGCGGCGGCGGGGATACACGCCCGAAGCCATACGCAACTTTGTGGGCGCTGCCGGGGTTTCACGTACCAATGGCATCGTCGATCTGGCGATGCTGGAGCACTTCGTGCGCGAAGACCTTAACAAGCACTCGCTGAGGTATATGGCCGTTCTGCGGCCGCTGAGAGTGGTCATCGACAACTATCCGGAGAACCAGGTCGAGCAGATGGACGCGGTGAACAATCCGGAAGACGCGAACGCGGGTACGAGGAAGGTCCCATTCTCGAAAGTGCTCTACATCGAGCAGGATGATTTCCGCGAGAATCCGCCGAAACAGTATTTCCGGCTTTCCCCCGGACGAGAAGTCCGCCTGCGCTATGGCTATCTGGTTACCGCAACTGGTGTCGTCAAGAACAATGAGGGAGAGGTTGTGGAGGTGCACTGCACGTACGATCCGGCAACGCGTGGAGGCAACACGCCGGATGGTCGCAAGGTGAAGTCGACGATTCACTGGGTGTCGGCTGCACACGCGGTCGATGCCGAAGTTCGGATCTACGACAACCTGTTTACCAAGGAAGATCCGGATCAAGCGGAAGAGGGGAAAGACTTCATTTCGAATCTGAACCCAAACTCGCGGGAGTTGGTGAGTGCCGCGAAGCTCGAGCCTTCGCTTGCGAAGCTTGCGGCCGGGACGCGTTGCCAGTTCGAGCGGTTGGGCTATTTCTGTGTGGACCCGGATTCGGCTTCGGGCAAGCCGGTCTTCAACCGCACGGTCGCGCTGAAAGATACCTGGGCCAAGGTGGAGAAGAAGCAGGGCGGCAAGTGAGGTCGAGCATGCGAACGCTGATGACGATTTCCCTGGTGTTGGCGCTCTTCGGCGCGGCGGCAACCGCGCAGAAAGGCGGCGCGAGGCCGCCGTCTCCTTGCAAGCACTGGAAGGCGTGGTACGACGTTCAGCCGGGAACGGATCCTCCGACCTTGCACGTGGCCGCGACCTGCAAGTTCCCCACCGCCGGATACACCGTGGAGTTGGTGCCGGTGCAGGCCAAGAATGCGGAGGCGCATCCGGAGATGTACGTGTTGAAACGGGTCGTGCATAAGCCGGAAGGCATGGCGGCGCAGGTGATCACGGACGTGCCTCTCGATTACAAACTCGAAACGTCTACGGAATATAAGGAAGTGAGGATCCAGCCGGAGCGTGTGCGCGTGCGGGTAGAGAGGGTGCAGTAGGAAGTGTGTCGCCGCGGTGGCGATGGCGGACATTGGGCAGAGCGACGATGGGGTGATACATACAGGGCACACAGAGGCGTTCTATTTCCTAGTCATTTTTCACGCACAACCGGGTCAATGAGTATAAACGCGTGTTTTCAATAGTTACTTCAGAGGGCCTCCGAAGCTCAGAGGCCATGGGTCGTTAAACTGCTTTCCGGAGTCGATCAACTTCGCTTTCTTCGTGTTGTCGTGTGACCCCTGGATTTGCCAGTCACGTGACACCACGGCCACATTGTCTTTTACAGCGTCCGTCGCTGCCTCTAAAAGTCGAAATCACCGTCGATACGAAAGAGTCGGCCGATCGAATTGTAGAAATTCCCGAAGTTGGGAGAGCCGGTGTGCTGCTGAACGTCGCGAGGGTTGGAATAGTTCAGCACGTTGAGCACACTCAATCCGGCGCGGAATTGAAAGCGCCTGCCGTGGAACTTGAAGTCGAACGGATACTGGATTTTCATATCCAAGCCGACGAAGGTCCGGAAACGTCCTGCCTCGTTCTCCCTTCCAATGTAGTTCCAGTTCTCGTCTAGCTTGGAGAACGGAAATCCCGTGTGCACATCCAGCACAGGAATGAAGTCCAGCTTGTGAGGCAGCCCCACGACGCCCCAGATCAGGCCCCGGTTGGGCGCGTCGGAGGGCATGATGCCGTACTGGTTGGGGCGAATAAGGGGATACGGGATGTTGCCGAAGAACTGGTTGTAATCGTTCAGGTCACCTCGGGCGCGAGAGTTGACATAGCTGGCGTACAGGGTAGTGCGCTCGCGCGGCCGCCAACGGAACATCCAGAGGAACTCGCGGTAGGTCTGTCCGCCGGAGTTAAACAATCGCAATTGGGCGCTGCCGCCGGCGAGTTGGAGCGGATCCACATAGAACTCGCGGTATACCTGACGACCCTCGTACCCGAAGCGAAACAACAAACCGGTGTGGAGCTCCCGGTCGAACTGCACACTCCAGCCCAGGCTGCAGGGGACGCGCAACTTGCCATCCGGCGTAGCTACCACGTGAGTAAACGTCGCCGGACCGTCGATGATCGTGATGCCATCACTGGCGTAACGCGCAATCGTTTGCGCAGGAAAATTGCGAAAAACCGAAACGTTGAGGGGAATCTTGTCGAAAAAGACCCCCAACCCGCCCCGGATGGCGGTGCGGTTGTCGCGCGTGGGAGCAAAGACAAAGCCAATGCGAGGAGCGACATTCACCGGTTCGGCAGACAGGTTGTCGTGGTCAAACCGCATCCCCACGTCAACCGTGAACCGCGGGCGAATCTGCCAATTGTCCTGCACAAAGAAAGCGAGCTCGTTCTTGTTGGCTTGAGAGCCGAGAGGAGGAGCGTAGGTGACCTGGCTACTTAGAGTGCCATCTTCGCGCAGCACGTTGAACGGAAGGTTGGCAACCTGGCCCTGGTAAGTGGAGCGCGCGTAGGAGTATCCGAAAGTCAGCAGATGCCTGCCTGCAGATTGCAACGGCCACAAGTGCAGGGTCTGGGACCACTGGTAAAGCCGCGTGCGGCGGTCCTGCTTCTCGAAGAAAGAGCCCGAGTTCTGCTCGGGAAATAAAACCATCTCCTCCGCCGCATCGCGCGCCGGGAAGACGTGGGCATCGAGCCGCTTCGCGGCGAACAAGGATTGCACGAATCCTCCCGACGCCAGAATCCAGCGATGTGTGAATGAAGTGAAGAAGCCGCGCTGGTGATAGTTGGCCGTGGCCGGCTGGGGGTTGAAGGTATTGATGTTCGCGAAGTCCGTGTCTTGCGGATCGGTGGTCAGAGACACGCTGAATTGCTGGTTGGGCTTGAGATTCCAATCGAGTTGAGTGTACGTGGTGACACTTTCCGATACGCGCACGTTATTCGGGTCGGGAAGAGATGGCGTGCGGACGGTGTCGTAGCCGTAGGCCAGCGATTGAAACAGATAGAACTTGCCACGTTTGATCGGGCCGGCAAAGGTCAGGTGCGGCGAAGCGCTTTCTATGCCGTGCGTATGGTAGTTGATCCAGCGGAAGCGCGGAATCGGATCTTCGAAAAGCCATTTCCAGTCGTCAGTCCCACCTCGGGTGTTGACCTCGACCACCCCACTGGAAAACTTGCCGTACTCCGAAGAGAAGGGATTGGAAAGCAGGCGCACAGACTGAACCGCCACAACGGGCAACCGTAACGCGGGCTGGCCAGTGAAGGGGTCCGCCACGCTAGCTGTGTTGACGAGAGTGCTCGTCTGGTTGGTGCGACCTCCTTTGATGCGAATGAGCCCGTCGGGCCCGCGGACCACGCCGGGCAACAGGGGCAACGCCTCCTGAAAGTCTTGGCCGAGTCGGACTGCCGATTTGAGAATATCCGCGGTGAGCGTCGGAGCCCCACCGGAACTCGAACTCAGGTCTACACCATTGGGCTCGGCATTCACGGTGACGGTCTCGGTCCGCTTTCTTAGGTCGAGTTGGAAATCGAGCCGGGGGGTAGGGCCCTCGTGAACTGTCAGGCGCTTGGCGATCGTTTCAAAGCCAGCCAATGCGACGGTGACTTCGTAATCACCAACTTGTACACCAGCGAACACATACATGCCGACGTCGTTGGAAACGGTGGAGACTTCGTTGTGGGTCGTGAGGTTCTTCAGAGTAATGCGAGCGTTGGGACAGACGATCTGCACCTGGTCCCGTCCCACGGTGAAGATGGACCCATTCAATTTTCCGGTCTTCGCGGCCAGAGCCGGCGTCAGCAGTAACGCTGTCAGCGACGCCAACCAGAACTTGCAAGCGCGGATGCCCACGCGCAGGCGTTGATGGCGGCGCAGAAGACGCATCGGGGACCTTCTACATTTTACTCGAGCTTTCGTACAGCCGATCCAGCACGATCTGGAGGGAAATGACGACGGGACAGAGCGCTGCCGTTATCCGCGAATCCCCAGGCAGTGCCTTCCGGCAACGAACTGTTGAAATGTGGCCATTTCACTAACGTGCCGATGGTAGATCGCATCCGACATCTTGGCCCGCCGAGCGCCTCAGGCCGAAGAACAGCCGTTGGGGTAATTTGGCGACACTTAACAGCGGGCAAAGGCGCCCTTCATGCAGGTACGTTTTCGGCGTGCTTAAAGCGTGTCCCTGATACGAAACCTGAGACGCTTTCGGAACCTTGTGCGAGGGCTGCAGCGTCTGCCACACGACGGGCGCGCCGGTGGCTAGACCGCGCGTTACCGATGCGCGTGCGGGCTTTGCGCTGGGTTTCCTTTGCCGACTACAGCATTCTTCAGGACTTTCACTTCGAAATCCACGGGTAGATGCTTGGGCGGGTAGCAGGCGGCGTTGTCGCAGGCCTGGTATTTCAGGTCCCCATGGATGGCGTACTTGCCGGGTTGCACGGTGTGCAACGGGCGGATCGTCATGCTGACGGCGAAGTCGCCAGTGTAGACGCTGAGCGGCTCATCGGGCGCGAACGGGAACTTCATGTCCTTGCCTTCGGGATAACTCACCTTGGTGATGGCGATGTCGGTAGGCGCGTCCAACTTGAGCGCCGTGGGAATCAGAAACTCCGACTTGGGTGTGTTGGAGTTGATGTGGTAGCCGGGCGGCACGCGGAAGTGAATAGTCACAGGCCCGCCTTTTCCACGGGTGACGGAGACAAGATCGACGGGAGCAACCACCACCGCAGGCGTTTTCTTGCCAGGCGATTGTGCGGCGGCCAGAACTGCGCACACCATGAGTGCGCCGACGAGCGACTTTTTCACGATTTGCATTCCGCGATACTAGTCCGAATCCTGGCCCGGGCCTACGTTACTTTTGCGCCTGTACTGCGCTTCCCTGGGCCAGCGATTTCTTGATGTTATCGACGAACAGGCTGCGGCTTTGTAAGCCGAATTCGCGGGCTACGATCTTCCCATCGCGATCGATGAAGAAAGTGGTCGGCAGCACGTTGACGCCGCCGTACTGGTTGCCGACGGCTTCTTTGCCGATCAGGATCGGGTAATTGACGCCCATCTCTTTGACGAACTTGGCGATGTCGTCTTTGCTGGCATCATCCATGGCGACACCCACGATCTGCAGGCCCTGCGGTCCATATTCCTTCTGCAGTTCGACGAACCAGGGCATCTCAATTTTGCACGGGCCGCACCAGGTCGCCCAGAAATTCAGCAGGACCGCCTGGCCCCTGTAGCCGCTGAGTTGGATGTTCTTTCCCTCGAGCGATTCGAGGGTGAAATCGGGCGCAGGCTTGCCCGCGACATCGAGACTATCGGAGCCGCCGTTGCCGGATTGGCGCGCGGCGTGAAAGCCCACGAATAACATGGCGGCGACCACCACCGCGACGAAAAATAAAGCTGCCGGATTACGTTTCACAGTTCAACCTCACTAAAGCGCGAAGCGGTTCAAGAATGAGAAGTAACGCGCAATTACGGTAAAGCGGCCCAGCACCAGCAGGCCACCCAGCACGATCAGCAGCGCGCCGCTCGCGACTTCGAGCGCATGCATGTGCGAGCGGAAGCGGCTGTAAAACTTAAGAAATCTTCCGATACCGAGCGAGGTCAACAGAAACGGCACCGCCAGGCCCAGCGAGTAAATGGCCAGCAGAAAAATCCCCTTGCTGACGGAATTCTGTGTGGCTGCCAGGCCGAGAATGACGGCCAGGATCGGGCCGACGCACGGCGTCCAACCAAAGGCGAACGCGAAGCCGATGACGAACGATCCCCAGGCCGTGCTGCCGCCCTTTACGCTGTGCAGGCGCGCATCGGTGTAGAGCGCCTTGATCTTGAAGACTCCCGTCAGGTGCAGCCCAAACAGGATGATGATCAAACCGGCCACCTGGGCAAGCACAGACTTGTAGCGCGCCAGCACCTGGCCGACTTCGGTGGAGATCGCTCCCAGGGTGACGAAGACAATGCTGAAGCCAAGGATGAACGCGCCGGAATTCAGCATGACCTTGCGAAGCAGCTGGCCGTCGCCGGACTTGAGCTCCTCGACGCCCGCGCCCGAAATCAGCGAAACATAGCCGGGAACGAGCGGCAACACGCAGGGCGACAGGAAGGAAATCAATCCGGCGACAAACGCCGCGATCGGAAGTGGGAGTGTCGACATCGGATTTATTTTACCTGTCCTCTGGTGAAAAATACGCTAAGCCTGCCCCGCCGAGGCTTCGGCATTAGGCGCACAAACTCCCGCTCACGATGAAGAGATGCGCCGTAGACCCCGGATGTTACAAACAGATGCGCATCTCGCAATTCTTTTACAACCCGGGAAACCACAGGGCCGAACCTCCTGCCGATCTGAAATTGCCTCTTCGTCCACGCCTTCGAACTTGCACATTTTCAGAACCGGAACAAATACGACGCCTTTACAAAGAACTGGCGACTATCGTTAATGAAGTCGTTCTGCGTCGTGAGCAGGCCGGTTGGAGTTGGGATCAGGCGGCGGTCGAGATTCTGGAGATTGCTGTTGTATCCCACATAGATTGCCGTGCCCGGGCGCACCAGGTACGTGACCAGAAAGTCGGTGTTGAAATTCCGGGTCGGCGAAAGCGAACTCACCAGCGGGTTGGAGAGCACACCCGTGTATTGAAAGATGACGCGCGCCGAAAGCTCCCGGTTGAACTGCCAGTTCCACTGGCTGCGAAAGATGTGGTTGGTCACCGCGGTAAGGTGGGTATCGCGCTCGCGGATGTGCTCGAGCAGGTATGAATTGTCGATGCGCAGTCGGCCCGATGCATGAATCGTTAGCGTGGCGTTGGCCTGGTCCTCGTGCGCCATTAAGGGAATTCGCCCCGCCGACGGGTTGTAATTCACGCCGGCGCCGGAAACATAGAACCAGCTGAAGTCGATTTGCTTCAGCCAGCTGGTTGCGCCTTCGACGCCCCAGAACGGCTGCGGATAACTCTTAACGCTGGTTAGGCCGGTGAAATCCTGCGGCCGCAGGAAGACACCATCGTAGGCGAAGGGATGAAAGTTGATCCACGTGGCTCGCGCCATGTCGAAGCGCAGACCTGGATATGCGAAGTTTTCGAGCGCCGTGCCGCTGTGGTCGAAAATGCTGAACTGCCGCAGTGTCGGCCCCCAGGAATTCAGAAACTTTCCCTCCGGCCGGAAAAAGTAGCTCGCATTCACGTTCTGCTGGCGGATGTCGACGCGATTGACGAACCCGGTCTCGGTTACGAAGCCCGGGCTGTAGTCGAGGTACAGCGACTGCAAGTTGAATTTGCGGCCGGAACGTTCCAGGTCGATTTTGTATCCGGGCCCAGCGGAGTGGGTGCCATCCACATTCAGCGTGGAACTGGTTACGGCGGCGCCCTGAATGCGCCAGTTCGGATCAAGCTTGAGATTGGCATCGACGCCGCCGACCCGGTTGTAGCCGCCCGCAAACTCCCGATCCGTGAAAATCGCGCCGATGGTGGATTGATCGAGGATGTCGCGGCTCACGCGGGCGATGGCGAAGGTGGCGCGTTCCCCGCTGTGCGGGTCGGTCGGCGGCAGAACCTCGCCCGGAGCGCGGTCGTCGCTGGCTAGAACGCCGACCGCCCACGGTCCCGATTTGCCGGTAAGGCGGAGACCGAACTCGGGATGAGCAATGCGCCGCGTGAACACCAGATTGATCGGCGTCGTGAAAAAGTTGCTGTTCTCGAGAAAGAAAGGCCGCTTCTCGGGGAAGAAAACTTCGAAGCGCTGGTTCACCGTGATCTGCGGTTGATCGCTCTCGATCTGACTGAAGTCAGGATTGACGGTCGCGTCGAGTACGAAGCGGCCATGCAGAATGAATTTTCCGTCCAGACCGATGTCCGGTTTGAAGGTGCGGCTTTCGAAAACTGGATGGTCCGGGTCGCGCTGGTCGATATCGCGGAAGCTGCGGAAGAGTCCGTAGGGAATCAGCTGAATGTTTCGTCCGGGAGAGACATGCTCCATCCCGCTGGCACTGGCAGCCTGGTTGAAGCGTCCCTGAATCCGGTTCGAAATTCTAGGCCAGAAAATATTTTCGTTGGTGCGTGGGATGCTGCGATTCAGGATGATGCCCCACTCCTGGGTGCCCGCTTCCGGGAAACGCAAGCTCTTGAAGGGGATGGCAATCAAGGCAAGGTAGCCACGCCCGGTCAATCGGCCCTCGGAGTGCCAAACCGTGTCGAAAGAAGAATCGAAACCGCTGAAGTCTCCGGCAGTACCGGTGCCGATCGAGCCCTCGGTCCACAGCGCGTCCCACTGGATGCCGAACGGATTGACTGCGAAGGCGTAGGCACGCCGCGCATCGTGGAAGGTGTCGATCATGATCTCGGCCGAGTCGTCAGAGAAGATGTCTTCGCGGCGCGTCATGCGCGCGCGGATCTTGCCGGGCTCGGTATCCCAGCAAACGAACACGGCGTAGAGGTTGTGCTCATCGTAGGCGAGATAAACGTCGGTGTTCTGCGAAGGCTGGGTCCCGTCAGCCGGTTCGCGTACGACGAAGCCGGTCACTTTCAACATGCGGCCGGCAACCCGGGAGCTCGGTTCCATGTCGCTGAAGTCTCCAAGCGTGGGGGGCGCGTCGATCCGCGGAATCTGAATGGAGGGCCCTGCCGCCGGGAAAAGATTTGGCGCCAGAAGCAGCACCAGCCCGAGAGCCGATGGCACGCGCGCGCGCAGGTTTGCCTTGATGAAACGCCCAAGCAGCATAAGTAATCGCGACGACGCAGAGGGGTCCTCAGCCCTGCCCTGCCGAATTTTCGTACTTGCCCCCGAGATTGCCGTCGGTTAGACGTGCGAAACGGTTTCCGGAAACCGCCGCGCCGCCATTTTTGCGCGAGGGACGATTGGATTTTTAGTTTTGTGTCTTTGGGCGGGCCGGCACCTGCTCGGACCCCATTTGCTTGCCGCCAGTCGGAGGACTAGGCCCGGCATCGGTGGCGGGTGCCTCCAACTGAGAGGCGCCCACGACCTTGCGCAGGAATCCGGGCGGAATGGCGGCCGTGAGCACGGATCGTTCTCCGTGGCGCTCGACCTGGAGACTGTCGAAGAAGGCCTTCACGTCGGGGTCGGCTCCGCCGGTGGCCACTGAATTTTCCGCGGCGTGGAAGAGGTTCAAGAAGACGGAAACCTTGTCGGTCAGGGTTTGAGCGTCGTCTTCGGTGCCCGAGATCGCTTCGGCGCGCACGTGCAAGGTCGGCGAGTACACCGCGTAGTAGGCGGAGACGACCAGTGAGGCCGGCTTGGGAAACAACATCGACCACGGCCCCAGACTCGCGGTCGCGGCGGGATCGACGCGTCCGATGAACCAGGCAAGTTTGAGGACAGGAAGGGATTTGCTGACGACGGGCAGCGTCTTGTAGTACTGACGAAGTAGCGCGGGGCCTCCGAAGGGCGAGGCGAGTTTCCGGGAGCGGTCAACCATGCCCCGGATCACGGCCGGATCGTCATGGTTCGAGACGGCGACCGTGTCGACGCTCAGGATGGCGACGCGCAGGGTGCGACCGTCGAGCGGGATGCTGTAGATATCGGTGGAATGGAATTTTTCAACCTGCGCCGCGATTTTGTGCAGGTAGCTGATGACTTTCTCGCCTTGCAGCTTGCCGACGAAGACTTCCGAGAAGCGCGGCTCGGGCGCTGCGCCGCCGGTGCCGGCGTGTCCCCACTGGGCGGGATAGTGAATCGCGAAGGCAGCCTCATCGAGGTCGCGTTCGAACTGGAAGCCGGTTTCCTGCAGGAAGCGCTCGTAGTCGGGGTCGTGCGGGACGGGCGGCAACTGACCGATCGCCTTGAGCGTACGGAGCCACTTGAGGTTGACGTAGAAAAAGCCGTCGGCACCGGGGAGCAGGCGGGCTGGTTCGGGAGGGGCGCGCCGTCGCAACTGGACGACCGCAACCAGGGCAGCGGCCACCAGCAGGACCGCGATCAGGACAGGAAGTCTGCGTTTGAAGCGCACGAGAGGGGCTTATGATAGCACTTGGGTGCGGATACTGGAGCGGCGTGGCGCCCGAGATCCCACGACAGTAGTGCTACGCTTCCCGCGGCCGACGGGCGGGACGCCCGTCGCTCCACCGACAAAAATTGGGTCGTTTTTCGGGGTTGTCAGACCTTCCGGTCGAGGGCCGAGGCAGCATCTGATCTGGGCCGCGGCCACGCCTATCAGATTGTTTGCGTGCGATTTGCCGTTTATGGTACCTTTTAAAATTGTCCCGGTCATCTGAAAGGGATCCGTAGGGAGATTTGCGTCTGAGAGGGCGCATCCCTCAGCTTGCTGGCGTAGCTCAGTCGGTAGAGCATCTGATTTGTAATCAGAGGGTCAGGGGTTCAAATCCCTTCGCCAGCTCCAAGAACGATTTATCCGGCAGGGCGGCGGGAGCGGTTTAGCGGCGCAACAGGTTTTCCAAACGCACTCCATTTAGGAATTTTTCCGACGTGTAGTGGTTTTCGTGCGCGAGTGTGCTCGCGCGATTCCTGTTTTATTTGGTTGCGAAGCCTGCAAGATTTTCTCCGCGTGTGTGCAAACTCCGCAGAGGGCTGTCGGAAACAAATCGCTTCTGAACGAAGCGGAAGCTTGGCGGTTTCTGCACAGGTGGGTGAGTGGTTAAAGCCGGCAGACTGTAAATCTGCTCCTCCTAGCGGGGTACGAAGGTTCGAATCCTTCCCTGTGCACCAGAGTTGAGCCGCGTAGCGGGCGTGAGCGAAGCAGGAGCCCGCTGGCGAAATCCCGAGCGAGGTTTGCGAGGGATCGATGAGTCGGCCGAGCGCCGGCAGTAGCGAGAGATCAGTGAATCGGCTGGCAGTGGCATTCGCGATTTACGCGGTATTGGGAGTGTTGGCGTACACCACGCTGCCCGACGAGCGGATTCGGCTGATGACCTTCGCGATCCTCGGCCTGTTCGCGGTGAAGACGTGGCTGCATCGCCGGGAGTTTTTGCACCGCGACCGTCCGGATGACGTCGGGAAGTAGGCGGCGGTGGGTTGCTGAGAGCTGACGGCTGATGGCTGACAGCTGGTTTCGAGCCGATGTAGCTCAGTTGGTAGAGCACTCCCTTGGTAAGGGAGAGGTCACCAGTTCAATCCTGGTCATCGGCTCCAGAGTTGAGGCGTTTTGCGGGCGTGAGCGAAGCGGGAGCCCGCAGCCGAAATCCTGAGCGCCTTTTGCGAAGGATCGCGGCTTTAGCCGCTGAGGTTCGCTGACAGCTGACGACTGATAGCTGACAGCTGGGTTTTGCGGGAGTAACTCAGTGGTAGAGTCACAGCCTTCCAAGCTGTTGGTCGCGGGTTCGATTCCCGTCTCCCGCTCCAGATATGAGTGAAGGTGCAAGCGATTTGAGTTACGAGCAGGCAACGATCAAGGTCGAGAAGGAAGCGCAGTTCGCGGAATTGAAGGCTTCCATTGAGCGCGCGTTTTCAGCGGGTGCTGTCGCAAAGATGCTGAAGCGGCTCGATAGCAAGAACACGCGAATCCGCGATTTTGACAGCGTGCTCGAGAAGCAGGTGATCGAGCATGTGGATGGAACGCTGCGCGAAGCTCGCAAGACCGCGAAGGGGTTGTACCAGGAACTGACGGTCACGGACCAAGGCCAGATGCGAGAGTTCTATTTGTCGAAGCTGGAAGCGGTCGATCCTGCGCTGAGGCACAAGTTTAAGAAGCTGTTTCAGTACTACTGAGGGTTTGAGCTACAAGCTAAGGGCTTAGGAGCTAGAGGCTGGATATATGGCGAAGGAAAAATTTGAACGGAATAAGCCGCACTGCAACGTAGGGACGATTGGTCACATTGACCATGGCAAGACGACGTTGACGGCGGCCATCACGAAGGTGTTGCAGAAGCACAATCCGAAAATCGTGTTCCGCTCGTTCGATTCGATCGACAATGCACCGGAAGAGAAGGCGCGCGGCATCACGATCGCGACCGCACACGTCGAGTACGAGACCGCGAACCGGCACTATGCGCACGTCGATTGCCCCGGTCACGCCGACTACATCAAGAACATGATCACGGGTGCGGCACAGATGGATGGCGCGATCTTAGTTGTGGCAGCGACCGATGGCCCGATGCCGCAAACGCGTGAGCACGTGCTGCTGGCCCGCCAGGTGGGTGTGCCTTACATCGTCGTGGCGCTGAACAAGTGCGATGCGGTCGACGATCCGGAACTGCTCGACCTGGTTGAGCTGGAAGTGCGCGAGCTGCTGAAGAGCTACCAGTTCCCGGGCGACGATGTGCCGGTGATTCGTCTCTCGGCGCTGGGCGCCTTGAACGGCGAGGAGAAGTGGGAGAAGCAGATTGACGCGCTGATGGAGGCGGTGGACAAGAGCGTGCCGCAGCCGGCACGTGAACTGGACAAGCCCTTCCTGATGCCGATCGAAGACATCTTCTCGATCTCGGGCCGCGGAACTGTTGTTACCGGCCGTATCGAGCGCGGCAAGGTGAAGGTCGGTGAGGAAGTGGAAATCGTGGGCTTCCGCGACACCCGCAAGACGGTCGTGACGGGCGTGGAAATGTTCAAGAAGCAGCTGGACGAAGGTATGGCGGGCGACAACGCCGGGTTGCTGCTGCGCGGTATTGGCAAGGACGACGTGGAGCGCGGCATGGTGCTGGCAAAGCCGGGATCGATCACGCCGCACACGAAGTTCAAGGCCGAGGTGTACATCCTGACCAAGGAAGAGGGCGGACGACACACGCCATTCTTCAAGGGATACCGTCCGCAGTTTTACCTGCGAACGACGGATGTGACGGGTGTTGCGGAGTTGCCGGCGGGCACGGAGATGGTGATGCCGGGAGACAACGTGAGCCTGGTGATTGAGTTGATCACGCCGGTCGCGATGGAGAAGGGTTTGCGGTTCGCAATTCGTGAAGGCGGCCACACGGTGGGTGCAGGCACGATTGCGGAGATTGTGCAGTAAACCGTCGTCGGTCGTTGGTCGTTGGTCGTTGGCAAATGCCTTCGATCGCGGCAGACGGAAGCGTCGACAGGTTTACACGGGACTTCGGTTGCTACGGGCTAAGAGCTAGCAGCTAACAGCTAAATTTAGCGGCCTGCAACTTGCCGCCAGTTCTTTCCTCCCGGATGAGCCGGGAGGGGTTAAGAGAGTGAAACGTGATTGGAAAAGAAAGAATTCGCATCCGGCTGAAAGCCTACGACTATCGCATCCTGGACCAGTCCACGGGTGAGATCGTTGAAACAGCGCGACGCACGGGCGCACAGATCGCGGGCCCGATTCCATTGCCCACGATGAAGAATAAGTACTGCGTGCTGCGTTCGCCGCACGTGGACAAGAAGTCGCGCGAGGCTTTCGAGATCCGGACGCATAAGCGCCTGCTCGACATCCTCGAGCCGACGCAGCAGACAGTGGATGCTTTGATGAAGCTGGATCTTCCCGCCGGCGTCGACGTAGAGATCAAGGCGTTCGGGAAAGAGCATAAATAGGCTTTGGGCTCTAGGCTCTAGCCTTCGCGCTCCAGGCGCTTGATGTTGAGCTCGAAGCTCGGAACGGGCAATGAGTTGAAGCGAGCCCGGCAGGGCGACAGATATTAGCCCAGGGCGTAAGCCCTGGGTGGGCGCGAGAAGAACGTAAGTCCCGTAGGGACGACACAAATGAGCGAGGGCGTGAGCCCGAAGCTCCCCAGCCAATAGCTACAGGCCAAGCTGGGAATGGAGAAGGAAATGGCAAAGGTAGCAGGGATTCTCGGAAAGAAAGTCGGCATGACGCAGCTGTTCGATTCGAAGGGCGAAGTTCGCCCGGCGACCGTGCTGCAGGCCGGTCCGTGCGTGGTCACGCAACACAAGACCGCGACCCGCGACGGCTACGAGTCGGCGCAGATCGGGTTGGTCGAGTTTGTGAAAGAAAAGCGACTCACCAAACCGATGCGCGGCCACTTTGGCAAAAACAATCTCCCGCCGATGAAGTTCCTCCGAGAAGTTCCCATTGAAATTGACGAAGGTCCCGCAGACACCGCGCAGACCAATGGCCTGAAGGTTGGCCAGCGCGTGCTGGTGGACATCTTCGAAGGTGACCGGTTTGTCGACATTGTTGGCATCTCGAAGGGCCGCGGTTTTGCGGGCGTCGTGCGGCGGCATCATTTTGCGGGTGGTCCGAAGTCGCACGGCTCGATGTTTCAGATTACTGGTTCGATCGGTTCTTCGGCCTTTCCGTCGCGCGTGTTTAAAGGTATGCGCATGTCGGGACACATGGGCGACGACCGGGTGACGGTGCGCAACCTGCGCATATTGGGCGTGGACAAAGACGAAAATCTGCTGGTCGTGGAAGGCAGCGTGCCGGGAGCGAACGGGGGTTACGTTGTGATCACGCGAGCGAAGAAGCCGCCACGAGAGCGGCGCGGATTTGCAGGCGCGGCGACGGTCGATCCGTTGAAAGCAGCCAAGCGCGCTGCGAAAAAGGGGTAACAGCAGTCCTTGGTCGTCGGTCGTTGGTGGTTGGCAAAACCGAGACCTCGACACTGACGGTCGGCTGCGATTGAAGGATCGCTCGAGGCTCATAGCTCGAAGCTCGCAGCAGTTGAGAGAAAACAATGGCAACTATCGATATCTACAACCTGAGCGGCGCCAAGGTCGGCACGATGGATCTCGCCGATGAGGTTTTTGGCGCGGTGAACGAAGACCTGCTGTGGGAAGCGGTGAAGCACTACCGCGCCGGGCAGCGGTCGGGCACACATGCGACCAAGAATCGTTGGCGAGTTTCCGGTTCCGGCAAGAAACTGTGGAAGCAGAAGGGCACAGGCCGGGCGCGTATCGGATCGATCCGGTCGCCATTGTGGCGGCATGGCGGAACGGTGCATGGACCGCAACCACGTTCTTACGACTACACCTTCCCCAAGAAGAAACTGCTGGGTGCGTTACGCTCGGCGCTGGCCGCGAAGTTTGCGGATGGCAAGCTGCTGGTGGTGAATGCGTTCGACGTGAAAGAGCCGAAGACCAAGGCGTTCCGCGAAGCGCTCGACAAGCTGAAGATCGAGAAAACCGTGCTGCTGGTGGAAGTGGCGAACCACGGGAATCGCAACCTGGAATTGAGCTCGCGCAATCTCGAGGGCTCGGAACTGGTCGCGAGCAACGAGGTTCATCCGTATCACTTGCTGCGCTATGACCGCGTGATCTTCACGCAACCGGCGATCGAGAAGCTGCAGGTGTCGCTGACCAAGTCGGCATCGCGGCGCGAGCACAAGCCGAAGGCAGGCGAGGGCGAGAAGAAAGCGGCACGGGTTCCGCGGAAGCGCACGCGCCATGAAAAAGCGGCGGAGGTGGCGTAATGAAATCGGCCTATGAAATTCTTCGCCGTCCGGTGATCACGGAAAAGGGCCTGACCATCAAGGAAAACGAGAACACGCTCGTGTTCCAGGTGGCCAAGCAGGCGACCAAGACGGAGATCAAGGAAGCTGTGCAGTCCATCTTCAAAGTGAAAGTGGATTCGGTGCGCACGGCGAATTATCCGGGGAAAGAGCGGCGCCGCGGACGTTTTGCGGGCTACCGTCCCGATTGGAAAAAGGCGTACGTGCGGTTGAAGGCTGGCGAGAAGATGCCGGAGTACGCACAAAATCTTTAGTCGTTAGTCGTTGGTCGTTGGTCGTTGGCAAAACGACAAGCGATCGAGCTAACAGCTAAGAGCTAGAAGCTAAGAGCTGATTATGGCAATCAAGACATACAGACCGACGACGCAGACGTTGCGCTACCGGACGACGCTGGTCAATGACGACATCACGACCAACAAGCCGCACAAGCCGCTGGTTGAGCCGAAACAGAAGACAGGTGGGCGCCGCAATTCAGGCGACACCACCAGCCGGTTTCGTGGGGGCGGGAACAAGCGCAAGCTGCGCCTGATTGACTTCAAGCGCGACAAAACCGGGATTCCGGCGACAGTGATTTCGATTGAATACGATCCTAACCGTTCGGCGCGCATTGCGCTGTTGAGCTACGCGGACGGCGAGAAGCGGTACATCGTGCAGCCGGACGGGCTGAAGATGGGCCAGAAGATCGTAAGCGGGCCGGATGCGGACATCCTGGTCGGCAACGCGCTGCCGCTGCGCAACATTCCGCCAGGCACAACCGTGCATAACGTCGAGTTGCGGCCAGGCAAAGGCGCGCAGATGGTTCGTTCGGCGGGTGGCTCGGCGCAACTGGTCGCGAAAGAAGGCGACTACGCGCTGATCAAGCTGCCTTCCGGAGAAACCCGCAAGGTGCTGCAGGACTGTATGGCGACGATTGGGCAGGTCGGCAACACCGATCACGAGAATGTCACCATCGGCAAAGCCGGACGCATGCGCTGGCTGGGACGGCGTCCGCATAACCGCGGCGTGTCGATGAACCCGGTCGATCACCCGCACGGCGGCGGCGAAGGCAAGACCTCGGGCGGCCGTCATCCGGTGACCCCGTGGGGCCAGCCGACGCGCGGCTTCAAGACGCGCAATAACAAGCGCACCGATGCTTTCATCGTCGGGCGCCGGAAGAAATCGTAGCTCGCCTATAAGCGGGCAAGACGCCTCAAGCCTGAAAGGCTGAGAGCGGAAAGCTGAGAGCTGAATTTATGGCACGTTCAACCAAGAAGGGCCCGTTCATCGACAGCCACCTGCAGGTCAAGGTGGAAGCGATGAACTCGCGCAACGAGAAGAAAGTGCTGCGCACCTGGTCGCGGCGTTCGACCATCGTCCCCGAGATGGTGGGTCACACGATCGCGGTGCACAACGGCAAGAAGTTCATCCCGGTGTACATCACCGAGAACATGGTGGGCCACAAACTGGGCGAGTTCAGCTTCACGCGCTCCTTCAAGGGACACTCCATGAAGGCGGCGACGGAAGCGGCAGCGCGTCCGGCAGGCGTACCCGGCGGTCCAGGAGCTCCGGCTCCGGCAGCGGGAGCAGCGCCGGCGGCGCCCAAGGCGTAAAGGAGACACGCGAACATGGAATTTCGAGCTGAAGCCCGTTACATGCGCGTCTCGCCGCAGAAGGCCCGCCTGGTGCTGGACTTGATCAAGGGGCAGAGGGTGGAAGACGCGCGCAACACTTTGTTGTTCACGAAGAAGCGCGTGGCATCGACGGTGGGCAAGCTTCTGCAGTCGGCGATCGATAATGCGAGCTTCCTGAGCACTGAGAAGAATCTCGACGTCGATCTTGATCAGCTGTACGTAAAGAGCGCGGTGGCGAGCGATGGTCCGCGCATGAAACGGATTCGGCCGGCGCCGATGGGACGCGCGTTCCGTTACGTGCGGCGCATCTCGCATCTGGAGATTGTGCTCGCGGAGCGTCACCGTAATGGCCAGTCAGTGGCCACGGTGGTCGGGGAAGAAGAAAAGTCAGCGGCGCCGAAAGCGAAGGCGAAGAGCAAGGCCAAGGCTCCGGCCAAGAAGGCGCCGGGCAAAAAGAAGAAAGCGGCGGCGAAATAACGTTTTCGCTCCGGAAATCCGGAGCAGATAAGAGGAACGATGGGTCAAAAAGTCCATCCTTATGGTTTCCGGCTCGGCTACACCAAGCCGTGGAAATCGCGCTGGTTTGTCGAGCGAGATTACGACAAGCTGCTGCTCGAAGATGTGAAGCTCAAGGCCGAACTGAAGGACAAGCTGAAGTCGGCGGGCATCAGCGCGGTCGAGATCGAGCGTCCGGGCAACAAGATCCGGATCATCATCAAGACGGCGCGTCCTGGAATCATCATCGGGCGCAAGGGCGCTGAGATCGACAAGCTGAAGCAGGAACTGCAGAAGCGCACGTCCCGAGAAGTGTTCATCGACATCCAGGAAGTGCACAAGCCGGAACTGGATGCGCAGCTGGTGTCGGAGTCGATCGCGCTGCAACTGGAAAAGCGCGTCGGGTTCCGGCGCGCCATGCGCAAATCGGTGGACTCAGCGCTGCGTTTCGGCTGCAAGGGAATCAAGGTTCGCGTCAGTGGCCGCCTGAACGGAAACGAAATCGCGCGCTCGGAGTGGTACCTGCAGGGGCGTCTGCCGTTGCACACGCTGCGCGCCGATATCGAGTACGGCTTCTCGGAAGCGCGCACCACCTATGGTGTGATCGGCGTCAAGGTGTGGATCTACAAAGGCGAAATTCTGGCGGCAAAGAAACGCGAATCGCAGAACGCGGTACCCACGGGAGCGTTCTAACAGAGCTGCGAGCAAAAGCTGACAGCTGACGACTGAGAGCCGATTTTATGTTGATGCCAAAGAAAGTGAAGTACCGCAAGCAGCAGCGCGGCCGTATGACCGGGAAGGCCTGGCGCGGCAGCCAGCTGGCTTTCGGAGATTTCGGGTTGAAGGTGCTGGAGCCGGGCTGGATTACCGACCGTCAGATCGAAGCGAGCCGCGTGGCCATGACCCGTTTCGTGAAGCGTGGCGGAAAGATCTGGATCCGTTTATTCCCGGACAAGCCCGTCACGAAGAAGCCGGCCGAAACCCGTATGGGCAAGGGCAAGGGAGCGCCGGATCACTGGGTCGCCGTCGTACGTCCCGGCAAGATTCTGTTCGAGATGGAAGGCGTGACCGTGACGGAAGCGGCCGAGGCCATGCGCCTGGCGTCGCACAAGCTGCCACTGCGCACTTCGTTCGTGAAGCGCGAAACGGCGCACTGAGAGTCGAGAAACGAGACATGAAAGCGGAAAAAATTCGCAACCAGACCGACGCGGAACTGCAGGACCAGGAGCAGCAACTGGCTGACCAGCTCTTCAAGCTGAAGTTCCAGCTCAACATGGGACAGACCGAAAGCCTGAAAAAGATTCGCGGCCTGCGCAAGGACATTGCCCGGGTGAAGACCATTCTCGGCGAGCGGTCGCGCGGCGCGCAGGCAACCACGGAGAAGAAGTAATGGCGGAAACTACACAGCGGGCGGCGGGACGGCGTAAAGAGGTCGTGGGCGAGGTCGTCTCCAACAAGATGAAGAAGACGATCGTGGTGGCGGTCACGCGCAAGAAGTCGCATCCGCTCTACGGACGCGTGATCTCCACCGACAAGAAGTTCTACGCTCATGATGAGAAGAACGAGGCGCACGTGGGCGACGTGGTGCGGCTCGAGGAAACGCGGCCGCTTTCAAAGCTGAAGCGGTGGCGCCTGAAAGAGATCGTCCGCAAGACCGCGCTGGTGCCGGAAGTAGCGCCCGTCGCCGGAATCAACGACGCCCAGTAACGGCATCGCCAACAGATAGGGAGATTGAGCTATGGCTGTGATGATGAGAACGATGCTCGAGGTGGCCGATAACTCGGGCGCCCGCAAGCTGCAGATGATTCTGCCGCTGGGCGGCTCGACGGGTCTCCGCGCCGGTCTGGGCGACGTGATCACCGCCAGCGTAAAAGAAGCCTCGCCCGACGGGCAGGTGCAGAAGGGCAAGGTGGTGAAGGCCGTCATCGTGCGCACGCGCAAAGAGCATCGCCGCCGGGACGGTACCTACATCCGCTTCGACCAGAACGCCGCCGTCCTGATCAACGAAACCGGCGAACCGGTTGGCACGCGCGTTTTCGGGCCGGTGGCCCGCGAGCTGCGCGAGAAGAAATTTTTGAAGATTGTTTCGCTGGCGCCGGAAGTGTTGTAGGGACGGTTTCAAGTTTCAGGTTTCGAGTTTCAGGACAAGTAACGTTGCCGCCTCGGGCGCGAAGAGACTAAGGGTTTGACGATATGCCAAAAGTAGCGAGTACCGCACATATTCGAGTCGATATCCGGCGCAATGACACGGTTAAGGTTATTACCGGACGTGACAAGGGCAAGCAGGGCCGCGTGCTCCGCGTGTTTCCCGCGGATGCGAAGGTCCTGGTCGAGCACGTGATGATGGTGAAAAAGCACGTACGGCCGAATCCGCAGCGCAACGTGCAGGGCGGCATCGCCGAACAGGAAAGCCGGATCGCGATTTCGAACGTGCAACTGGTCTGTTCTACCTGCGGCCCGGTGCGCATCGGGCATGAAGTGCGGGGAGATCGCAAGGTGCGGGTCTGCAAGAAGTGCGGGACGACGCTGGACAAATAGCTGCGAACCTCGAGCTATGAGCTTCGAGCAAACAGCGAAACTTTGATTTGAGAAGGTGCTCACGAACCGGAACGATTGGTCGCAGCTCGTGGCTCAGAGCTCGCAGCTAACCCGAAACTGTGAGAGAAGGTAACTGAGAGATATGACGAAAGAAAAAGAGAAGAAGGGCAAACAATCCGAGAAGCAGGAATCGCGGGTCGCGGAAGTTGCGCGGCATAGCGCCAAGGAGCGTCCGCGGCTGCGCTCGAGATTCGAGAAGGAAATTGCTCCTGCCCTGATGAAGGAACTGGACCTGAAGAACACAATGGCCGTTCCGCGGTTGCACAAGATCGTGGTGAACATGGGTGTGGGGGAAGCCACGCAGAACGCGAAAATCCTGGACCCTGCCGTGAACGAATTGGGCCAGATCACCGGCCAGAAGCCGGTGGTGACGCGCGCCAAAAAGTCGATCGCCGCGTTCAAGGTTCGCGAGAACATGCCCATCGGCGCCATGGTCACGCTGCGCGGGGATCGCATGTACGAGTTTCTCGACCGACTGGTGAGCGTAGTTCTCCCACGAGTACGCGATTTCCGGGGCGTTTCCACCAAGTCGTTCGATGGACGCGGCAATTACACCATCGGCCTGCATGACCAGTTGATCTTCCCGGAGATCGATTACGCGAAGGTCGACAAGTTGAAGGGCATGAACGTGACCATCGTGACCACGGCCGGTTCAGATGACCAGGCGCGGTCGTTGTTGAAGCATCTGGGAATGCCGTTCAGGGCCTAGAAAGTTTCGAGTTTCAGATTTCTAGTTTCGGGAAAAAGGATTGCATGTCAACTACAGCAAAACGAGTGAAAGACGCAAAGAAGCCCAAGTTTTCTTCGCGCAAACATAATCGCTGCAAGATTTGCGGACGCCCGCGCGCTTTTTTGCGGAAGTTCGGAATCTGCCGTTTGTGTTTCCGCGGGCTGGCACTCAGGGGAGAGATTCCCGGGGTTTCGAAGTCGTCCTGGTAGAAGGGCGGTCGTTGGTCGTTCGTCATTGGTCGTTACCAACCGATGAGCGAAAGACGGCAGCAGTCGGAATCAATCGAAGGATGTTGGGTTGGCCAACGACCAAGGACTAACGACCAACGACAGATTTTGTTTAGCAAGCCGCTGCAGGTTCTCCGCGGAGCGCGGAGCGAACGGGTGGCAGAGGAGAAGCAGACGATGAGGTTGACCGATCCGGTCGCAGACATGCTGGCGCGCATTCGCAATGCGATCAACGCGCGGCACCAGAAAGTGGATATCCCGGCTTCTAAGCTGAAGCTGGAGATTGCCCGCATTCTCAAGGAAGAAGGCTACATCTCCAACTTCAAGGCTACGGAAGAAGAGGGCCACAAGGTCATCCGGGTATACCTGAAGTATGGTTCGAACAACGAAGCGGCTATCTCGAACGTCGAGCGCGTGTCGCGCCCAGGCTGTCGTGTGTATGTGCGCCGCACCGAGATTCCTCGCGTGCTGGGCGGGCTCGGCATCAACATTCTCACCACGCCCAAGGGCGTGATGACCGGACGCCAGGCGCGCAAGCAAGGCCTGGGCGGCGAACTTCTCTGTCAGGTGTGGTAGCAGCTACTGGCTGATGGCTGGTAGCTGGTAGCGAAAACGGAGTCGGCCACTCCGAACCAGCGATGGATTTTAAGAGCATGAGGAAAGGCTGTAGCCACAAGCTACGAGCCATGAGCTGCGAGCAAAATTTATGTCACGAATTGGAAAAAAACCGATCGAACTGCCTAAGGGTGTGACGATCAAGTTGGAAGGCAACACGGTTGCCGTCCAGGGGCCCAAAGGCAAGCTGGAGACCCCGCTGCCGGTGGGCATCAAGATGGAGCAGAAAGACGGACACCTGCTGGCAATCCGCGAAAACGATTCGCAGGCCGCAGTGCACGGTCTGGCGCGCGCCCTGGTGAACAACGCTGTTGAGGGTGTCACGAAGGGCTGGACGAAGGAACTGGAGATCGTCGGCATTGGCTACCGCGCCGAAATGAAGGGCAAGGGCATGGTGGTGTTCACGCTCGGCTATTCGCACCCGATTGAGTATCCGCTGCCCACAGGCATCGAAGTGGCGGTCGATCCGAAACAGACCAAGCTGACGGTTAGCGGCATCGATCGCCAGAAAGTGGGACAGGTGTCCGCCGAAATGCGTGCTCTGCGTCCGCCCGATCCTTATAAGAACAAGGGTGTGCGCTATGCGGGCGAGCGCCTGAAGAAGAAGGTTGGCAAGACGGGTGCGAAGTAGTCGCTGGCTGGCAGTCATTGGCCAAAACGACTTGCCGCTCGCGATGCCCGAAAAAAATTTAGCCAGTGCGATCGTGATCTTGGGTTTTGGCCAGCAGCTAACGACCATCAGCCAATAGCCAACGATGACTGGTACCCGGTACAGAAACCCGGGGCAAGGAAGATACGAACATGTTGAACAGAGCAGGCAAGAATGCAACCCGGCAGCGCGTGCATGACCGGATCCGCAAGAAGCTGCAGGGAACGGCAGAGCGTCCACGGCTGAATGTGTATCGTTCGCTGAATCACATTTACGTGCAGGTGATCGACGATCTGCATGGCACGACACTGGTTTCGGCGAGCAGCGCAGAAGGCGAAACAAAGAAGACCGGCGGGAACGTCGCGGCGGCCAAGGAAGTGGGAAAAGCGATCGCCGAGCGTGCCAAGGCCAAGGGTATTAGGAAGGTTGTGTTCGATCGCGGCGGATACATCTATCACGGGCGTGTGAAGGCGCTGGCGGATGCGGCGCGCGAAGGCGGGCTGCAGTTCTAGAAGATCGAATAATAGGGTTTCCGAATAACCCTATTACACAAATTGAACTTGAGGGTTTGATGCCAACAGTTATCAAGAAGCTCGATGCAGGACATTATCAGTTGAAGGATCAGGTCGTCGCCATCAACCGCGTCACCAAGGTTGTGAAGGGTGGAAAGAATCTTTCCTTTGCAGCTCTGGTGGTGGTCGGAGATCCCAGCGCAGCCGTGGTCGGTTACGGTTCCGGCAAGGCCAAGGAAGTGCCGCAGGCTATCCGGAAGGGAATCGAGTCGGCGAAGAAGAACTTGGTGAAGGTGAACCTGACGCAGACGTCCATTCCCCACCTGGTGCTGGGCCGGTTCGGCTCCGGACACGTGTTGCTAAAGCCGGCGCCGGAAGGCACGGGCGTGATCGCGGGCGGCGCGGTGCGTGCGGTGATGACTTCGGCGGGCGTTCAGAACGTGCTCACCAAATCGATTGGGACCACGAACCCGCACAACGTGATCAAGGCCACGTTCGACGCGCTGAAGAAGTTGAAGAATCGCGAAGCAGTAGCCGCGCTGCGCGGCAAGAACGCGAACGAACTGTAGACGTAAACGGGAGTGGGCGGGACGCCCACCGGACAGCGGGCGAGACGCTGGCGCTATGGGGAAGGAATTATGATGGCTGGCAAAGCGACATCGAAGGCGGGAGCGGGCAAGCTGCACATCAAGTGGGTGCGGTCGGCAATCTGTTCCCCGGTGAAACACAAGCTGGTGGTCAAGGGGCTGGGATTTACCCGACTTAATCAGGTGATTGAGCGTCCCGACACGGCCGCAATTCGTGGGATGGTGAAGAAGATCCCGCACCTGGTAGAGATCGTTGACTAGCAGGCCTTCGGTCTTAGGTACGAGCGGTTTTTGGAAAACAACATGAATCTATCGAATATTCGAGCACCGAAGAAGTCGTCGGAAAAGCGCAAGCGCGTTGGGCGCGGAATGGGATCGGGCATGGGCAAGACCTCCACGCGCGGCCACAAAGGACAGCGTTCGCGCAGCGGATCGCGCATGATCCGCGGATTTGAAGGCGGCCAGATGCCATTGCATCGCCGCATGCCGAAGCGCGGGTTCACCAACATCTTCCGGAAGGAATTTTCGATCGTGAACCTGGAGTCGCTGGCGGCCCTGGGCGAGACCACGATCACGCCCGATGTGCTGCGCAAAGCCGGCGTCATCAAGACCAAGCATCCGGTGAAGATTCTGGGCGATGGCGAACTGAAGAGCGCCATCACCGTGCACGCGCACAAGTTCTCCAAGTCGGCGCAGGAAAAGATCACCAAGGCCGGCGGCAAGTTCGAGGTCTTACAGTAATGTTCGAGAAACTGGCCAACGTCTTTCGCATACCCGATCTGCGCAAACGTATTTTGTTCACGCTGGCCATGCTCGCGGTGTACCGGTTGGGCGGTCACATTCCGACACCCGGGATCAACGCCGACAAACTCGCGCAATTCTTCGAACAGAACCGGGGAACGTTTCTTGGATTTGTAGACCTGTTCTCGGGCGGCCAGTTGCGCCGTCTGACGATTTTCGCCTTGGGCATCATGCCTTACATCACGGCGTCGATCATTCTGCAATTGCTGACGGTGGTCTACGAGCCGTTGGCGAAACTGCAGAAAGAAGGCGAACTTGGGCGGAAGAAGATTACCGCGTGGACGCGCTATCTGACCGTCATTCTCAGTGCGCTGCAGTCGTTTGGTATCGCGTACAGCCTGACCCGGGGCAGCCAGGATTTCGTGCTCAACCCCGGCTGGCGATTCATTCTGATGACCATGCTGACGCTCACCACAGGCAGCGCTTTTATCATGTGGCTGGGCGAGCAGATCACCGAGCGCGGCGTGGGCAACGGCATGTCGTTGCTGATTTTCGCCGGCATCGTGGTGGGCTTGCCGCGCGGCGTCGCTGACCTTTACGACAAGGTTCGCACCAACGCCTGGGGCACGTTTACGCCCGTGGCAATTGCGCTGCTGATAGCGGTCATGGTCGTGGTGGTGGCCTTCATCGTGTTCGTAGAACGCAGTGAACGGCGAATTCCGGTGCAATACGCCAAGCGTGTCGTCGGACGCAAGGTGATGGGCGGGCAATCCACGCATCTTCCGCTACGCGTGAACGCGGGCGGTGTCATGCCGGTCATTTTCGCCTCGTCGATTTTGACCCTGCCGCAAACGGTCGGGTACGGACTGAAAGACAACCGCTACTTTGGCAACTTGATTCACGCCCTCGGCTGGGGCGAGCCCTTGTACACGGTGCTGTATGCGGTGGGCATTATTTTCTTTGCTTACTTCTACGTGTCGATTGTTTTCAATCCCAGCGAAGTTGCGGACAACATGCGGAAGTATGGCGGGTTCATCCCGGGCATCCGCCCCGGCAAGCGGACCGCCGACTACATCAATGAAGTGCTTACCCACATCACGCTGGTGGGCGCGTTGTACCTGATCATTATCTCGTTCATTCCCGAATGGATGATCACGGGCATCCACTTGAACAGCCTCCCTTGGTGGTTGGGGGGCACGTTCTTCGACAAGCTTCCGATCTGGATGACGCACGGTCTGGGCGTCAATTTCTACTTCGGAGGAACATCGCTGCTGATCGTCGTCGGTGTGGCGATGGATACCGTAACGCAGATCGAGGCCCAACTCATCATGCGCCACTATGATGGGTTCACGCCGCGCAGTGGGCGCATCAAGGGCCGCCGTTGGTAGCCGTCGCTGTGCATGTAGGCTTTGATCACTCGCGCGCAAACACGGCCCGGGCCAGGACGTCCGGGTAAACAGAAATCGAGGGAGGTGGCCACCTCGATGGCCCAGGAAACCTCGCGCACCATTGGACCCGTGATCCTGCTGGGCCCACCGGGAGCCGGTAAAGGCACTCAGGGCAAGCGGATCGAGCAGCATTACAACATTCCGCAGATCTCCACCGGGGACATCTTGCGGCAGAACGTGAAAACCGGAACCCCGCTGGGCCGGGCAGCCAATGCGGTCATGGAGCGGGGTCAGTTGGTGCCGGACGAGTTGGTTTGCCCCATGGTGGCCGATAGGCTGCGTGAGATCGATTGCGGCCGGGGCTTCATCTTGGACGGATTTCCGCGCACGGCGGCGCAGGCGGGCTGGCTGGATGCCTTCCTAGAGAATGAGTTCTTTGACAAGTCAAATGGCTGCAACAGGTTGCCGATTGTGATTCGGCTGGATGTCAACTATAATGAATTGTTGCGCCGGCTTACCGGGCGTCGTTCTTGTCCTACCTGCGGCCGCACCTATAACGTTCACCTTCAGCCTCCCAAGGTAGATGAGCTTTGTGACGTTGATGGGACGAAGCTTGTCATCCGTAATGATGACCGCGAGGAAGTGATTCGCGAACGGCTGCATGAATTTGACTTGCAGACCCGGCCGGTAGCCGATTACTACCGGGCCAAGGGCCGTTTGATGACGGTGAACGGCGATCTGCCCATGGACCAGGTGACGGCGCAGATTTACTGCATTATCGACAACCAAGTTTAGGATGGCGATCGTTTGCAAATCTCCGGCGGAGATCGAGAAGATGCGGCAGAGTGGCCGCGTTGTGCGCCAGGTGCTCGATCATCTGCGGGCTCTGGTGGCCCCGGGCGTGACCACGATGGATCTGGAGCGGGCCGCCGAGCAAAAGATGAACGAACTGGGCGCGACCCCGGCCTTCAAGGGTTATTACGACTATCCGTGCGTGTTGTGCACGTCGGTGAACGAAGAAATCGTGCATGGCATCCCGTCGGAAAAGCGGACGCTCAAGTCCGGAGATATCGTCTCCATCGACTGCGGAGTAGTCCTTGACGGGTATTACGGCGATGCAGCCATCACGGTGCCGGTGGGCGATGATGTTTCCGCCGAGTTGCACAAACTGCTGGAAGTCACGGAGCAGTCGCTGTATCGGGGAATTGAAAAGGCGCGCATCGGAAATTCGGTGAGCGATATTGGCGGGGCCGTGCAGGAGTTTGTAGAGGCGGCCGGGTTCAGCGTGGTGCGGGAATTTGTCGGGCACGGCATTGGAACCAAGTTGCACGAAGAGCCGCAGGTCCCGAACTATCGCTCGGGTGGATTGAATCCGAGATTACGCGAAGGCATGGTGCTTGCGATCGAGCCCATGGTGAATTACGGCAAGCCGGAGACGCGCGTGCTGAGCGACAAGTGGACCGCAGTTACGGCCGATGGCAGCTATAGTGCGCATTTTGAACACTGCGTGGCGGTCACCAAAGATGGGCCGGTGATCTTGACGCAGTAGAACCGAGAACTGGCAACTGATTCAAGGAGTGCATGAGCAAAGAAGACGCGATTGAAGTGATGGCGGTGGTGATCGAGCCTCTGCCCAACGCGATGTTCAAGGTGGAGTTGGAGAACAAGCACCAGGTACTGGCGCATGTGTCCGGCAAGATGCGCAAGAACTTCATCCGCATCCTTCCCGGCGACAAGGTTGCGGTGGAACTTTCTCCCTACGACCTGAATCGCGGCCGGATTGTGTATCGCTATAAATAGGATTTGCTGAAGGCTGAGAGCTGACAGCTGAAAGCTGGGATTATGAAAGTACGAGCGTCGGTAAAGAAAATCTGTGACAAGTGCAAGGTCATCCACCGCAAGGGTGTGGTGCGCGTGATCTGCGAGAACTCGAAGCACAAGCAGCGTCAGGGCTGATAGAAGGAGCATCATGGCACGTATCGCAGGCGTCGATCTTCCGCGTAACAAGCATACGAATATCGCGCTGACTTATATCTACGGGATCGGAAACCCGCGCGCCGCCCGGATTCTGGAGCAGGCGAAGGTCGACGGGAACAAGAAGGTTCAAGAGCTCAGCGAAGACGAAGTGAACCGCATCCGCCAGGTGATTGAAGCCGAAGGCATGGTAGAAGGCGATCTGCGCAAGGAAGTTTCGATGAACATCAAGCGGCTTATCGAAATCGGTTCCTACCGCGGATACCGGCATCGTCGCAACCTGCCCGTCCGCGGACAGCGCACGCACACCAACGCGCGCACCCGCAAGGGACCGCGTAAGGGGACGGTGGCTAACAAGAAGAAGGCGGCGGCGAAAACCTAAAATCAGTCGTTCGGTCGTTGGTCGTCGGTCGTCAGTCGTCAGCCGAGCGTACTAACTGCCCCGACAGAACTTCAAGTACGCAGAGAGACCTATGGCGAAACCAGCAGCAGCGGGCGGCGCAGCCGCTCCCGAGAAAAAGGGCAAGAAGAAAACCTTCAAGAAGAAGGAGCGCAAGCACGTTCCACACGGATTGGTGCATGTGCAGGCTTCCTTCAACAACACGATCGTGACCATCACCGATATGGCGGGCAACGTGATCTCGTGGAAGAGTTCGGGATCGCTGGGCTTCCGCGGATCGCGCAAGGGCACGCCGTTCGCCGCGCAGCAGGCGGCGATGAACGCTGCCAACATGGCGCGCGATCACGGCGTCCGATCGGTCGATGTTCGGGTGAGCGGTCCCGGGTCGGGGCGCGAGTCGGCGATCCGAGCTTTGGCAGCAGCAGGTATTGACGTTCGGTCCATCAAGGACTTCACGCCGATTCCGCACAACGGATGCCGGCCGCCGAAAAGACGTAGAGTGTAGTTTCCAGTTTCGAGTTTCAAGTTTCGGGTGTGCGAGACAGATTGCGACTCCTGAAACTACTTGAAACCAGAAACTCGAAACTGTTTTACCGTCCGGGACGAAGGGTGAAGCCAAACCCGTAAACCGGTCATCTAAAGGAGAAGAAACTTGGCACGTTATACCGATGCAGTATGCCGTCTATGCCGTCGTGAAGGCATCAAGCTGTTCCTGAAGGGCACCAAGTGCTTCAGCGACAAGTGCCCGATCGAAAAGCGCAATTTTGCTCCCGGACAACACGGGAAAGACCGGAAAGCCAAAATCGTGGGCTACGGTCTCCAACTGCGTGAAAAACAAAAAGCGAAACGCATGTACTTCACGCAGGAAGGGCAGTTCCGCAACTACTTTGAGAAGGCCGCGCGCACCAAGGGTGTGACCGGCGAAATCCTGCTGCAACAGCTCGAGCGGCGGCTGGATAACGTCGTGTACCGACTCGGATTCGCGATGTCGCGGCGCCAGGCGCGCCAGTTAGTGCGTCACGGGCACGTCGCCGTCAACGGGCGTAAGGTCAACATTCCTTCGTTCGAGGTAGTGGCGGGGCAGG
>Ga0307469_10000028_pt1 | contig 57224 bp, 67 predicted proteins | sample atmos_gasesAM2C__FD_203084 | JGI IMG/M metagenome (GOLD analysis project Ga0307469, IMG submission 203084) | Hardwood forest soil microbial communities from Morgan-Monroe State Forest, Indiana, United States - atmos_gasesAM2C_515 | ecosystem: Environmental > Terrestrial > Soil > Temperate... | reverse complement strand
GTCGTCGCGGCTGAACGGAGACGCTCGGCGAGGGAGCTCATGGCGCTGCGGAAGGTGTCCGGCCGAGCGCTGTTGGGCGCCGACGATCTCGCAGACCTCATCGAGCGGATCGACGCCGAGGCGGCGTCTCGCGAGCTCTACGAGGCGATGGATCAGCTCTCCGATGACGACCGCGGCTTGCTCGAACTTGTTGCGTTGGATGGCTTGGCGACTCGCGACGCGGCGAGGATCGTCGGTCTCACGCAGGTGACGGCGCGGGTCCGCTTACACCGAGCCCGCCGCGTCCTGCGTGAACGGTTAGGTCATCCGTACGCAGCCCCCAAGTCAACCGATCGCTGTAGAGGAGGCGTAACGATGAGTTTCGAAGACAGGTTGCTCACAGAACTGAAGCTCCCTCGCGTCGCGTCCGGGAAGGTCCGCGAGATCTTCGACGCCGGAGACCACCTTCTGATGGTGGCGACGGACCGGATCTCGGTCTTCGACGTGGTACTTCCGACGACGATCCCCGGGAAAGGGGCCGTCCTCGCCGGGCTCTCGCAGTTCTGGTTCGACCGGACGAAGCACATCGTGAACAACCACCTCGTGGCGTGGCGACTCTCGGAGTTCCCGCCAGAGATGCGCTCGGCGGATCTCCTCGGACGTGCTCAGCTCGTCCGCAAGGCCGAGATGATCCCGCTCGAGTGCGTCGTCCGGGGCTACATCACGGGTTCCGGATGGAAGGATTACAAGAAGACGGGTGAGGTCTGCGGTCACAAGCTTCCCGAGGGTCTGCTCGAAGCGCAGCAGCTCCCGGAGCCGCTCTTCACGCCGTCGACCAAAGCCCGCACCGGACACGACGAGAACATCTCCGTCGCGCAAGCCAAAGAGATCGTTGGGGACGCCTCGCTCGTCTACCGCATCGCCGACGTGTCGATCCGTCTCTACGAGCACGCGCGCGACTATTCGGCGTCCCGGGGCATCATCCTCGCCGACACGAAGTTCGAGTTCGGGATCGTCGACGGCGAACTCACCGTCTGCGACGAGTTGTTCACGCCGGATTCGTCCCGTTACTGGCCGGCCGATGCGTGGCTGCCCGGGACGAATCCGCCGTCATTCGACAAGCAGTTCGTGCGCGACTACGCCGACACCGTGGATTGGGACAAGTCCTATCCCGGGCCGGAACTGCCCGACGAGGTCGTCGCGGGGACCACGGCGCGTTACCGCGAAGCGTACGAGCGAGTGACCGGCTCGAGCTTCGATTCCTATATGACGGACGCTTCCTGAGCGGTCGCGTGCGTTGCGAAGAGGCGGCGTGGAAGACGATTGGCTGGTGCCGCATCGTGCTCGTTACCGTCGAGCGATGGCGCCGAGTCTGGCGAAGATCGCTCGCGAGCGGGCGCAGGCGATCGTCGACCGGCTCCCGGAGGTCGAGCGCACCGACAACGCGCTCGGCTGCTACTTCCTCGTCCGGCGCAAGATCTTCGGTCAGGTATTGACAGTCCTCGACGCGCAAAGCGAGCCGGTAACGATGGTGGTCGGCCGACCGGATCCCATGGAGCGAGGAGCGTTGCTCGGCATCGGTCATCCCTACTTCAGCCGGGGGCCGATGGATGACCGCGTCGGACGGATCGCGATGTTGATCGACAGTGACACGGACTGGGACGAGGTCGCCGAGCTGTTCACCGACAGCTATCGGATCAGTGCGCCCAAGAAGCTCGTGGCATTACTCGACTCCGAACGCTCGGCCTAACCCTCGCGAGCAACACTGCACGCGGCGCTACAGAGCGTCGATCGCCGGCCACGGCGGACCGGCCCGCACACTGTCGAGGAACTCTGCTCGGCCATGCAGAGCGTTCGGGTGTTCGGAGTCCGGACGCCAGAAGTGCGCTGCAACGATCGCCAGCATCAGGCCGCGGGACTCACTGAGCAGCTCCTGATCAGCGTTCGGATAGTGCTCGCCGACCTCTTCGGGCACCCACGCTAGGTCGAACTCGATCGGCCCGCGGACACAGTTTTCGAAGTCGATGAAGAGCGGCCCGTGCTTCGTGTTGAGCACGTTCCACTGGTGTGGCTCGCCGTGCAGCACCTGTTCGGCGGCACCCCGATCGACGATCGACCGGCTCAGGTCACTGAGCGTGTCGGCAAGGAGTTTCCGGTCCGCGTCCGAGAGCTCCGGCGTGACATCGCGGCTCGCAACCCAGTGTTGAGTGTCTGCGACTCGATCCATGAAGTGCGGCGCGGTGACATCGATCTGGCGCATGCCGGCGTGCAGGCGCTCGAGCGCCTGTATGTAGTCGTCCGGTGCTACCTCGGACTGCACAGGTTCGAAGTAGGTCCACATGTCGATCACGAAGTCGTCACGAATGTAGACGCATGGCTCCACTCGAGGGTCAAGCACGGCGACCGGACTGTCGCTCGACCCCAACTGTCGAACAACTTCGACCTCGATCTCTGCGCGCGCGTGATAGTCCGTCCAGAGCGAGTACACGCCGACGGCCTGGTACGCGATCGGCGCGACGCGGGCGACGACATCGCACGGCAGGAGGCGGACGACGAGCCGGTTCGAGTCGTTGAGAACGATCGCGTCATCGACCGCCAGATCAAGCGCTGAGGCGGTCGACATCGCCGCATCCACTGCGCGCCGAACTTGTGACGTCTGCATGGATCCTTTCCCAGGTCTTGGAGTACGCAAGCAGGCGAAGAGCTAAGGGGTTAGCGCGCGGCCGCCGGCCGGTGCCTGAGCACCGTCGAGCTAAATCGTATCAGCGAGAAGAGCTCTCTCGATCCGGGTTGAGATCCGCGAGGGCAGCCAGATCGCGCTCCGCGTACATACGGTGCCACCACTCCTCGTTGAGAACGATCGATAGACACATCCGGACCGGGAACGTCGCGCCCTCGTCCGGCCAGCCGGGACCGACGAGCGCTTCGGTGCGACTGTCGAGCTGTTCGTCCGTTAGAGCATCGACGACGCGCCGCATGATGGCCATCGCGTCTACACGTAAGGCGAGCGCTTCGTCCAGCGACGGGCGTGCGTCACGGTCGTGCGGTACCCCCGGTCGGGGAGTCATCGTGTCCCACGGCAGGGACAAGGCGTGCCAAGGGCTCGGGTCGCCGAGGATGCAGCGAGCGACCCACGACTCCGTGGCGAAGGCCAGGTGGCGCAACGTCTGGATGAACGACCACTCGCCGTGGACCGACTCATGCAGCTTCTCCGGCGGCAGCTCGCGCGCCCGCGCGACGGTCGACTCCCACAGTTGCTCGTTGAGGTCCCAGGCTTCGCGGAAGCCATCGGGCGTCGTCGGACGGAACTTCGGGCGCTCGGGGTGTCGGCGGTCGAGTTCGGCCTCCACCAACGGAGCGACGTCCACACCGTTGATCACCAGGTTCTTGATCTCACCGTCGATGCTGGTGTCCCATATCTCGACGCCACGCATGACGACGTTCTGAAACGCACACGCCCGGAACGTCGCGCCCTTGAAGGTCGCGCTCGTGAATCGAGCATCTCTCAGATCGGCGCGCTCGAACTTCTTCGCCGTGAGGTCGCTCGGGTCAGTGCGACTCATCGCGTCACTCTATGCCCCGTCCGGATAACCACCGCGGTGCAGAACGATCGGGTGGTGGGGGAGCGTGCCGGGCGCCGTCACCTTTGCTCGCCACCCGCGCTCGTACCGCGGCGCGGGCGACACGTCGATGGGCTCGAGCGCGGCGCGAAGCGACGCGTTGTCGATGGCGCCCACCGCTTTCTCGTAGGCGGCTTTCGCCGTTTGACCGGTGTCAGTGAGGCGCAAGCGCTTCTTGCGATCGACGACGTCGATCGTTGCGCGGCCGCCGCGCACGAGGACGTTGCTCATCCACGTCACCCCTTCCTTCGCCGCTCCGGTGAGCTGTGGGAGGTCGCGCACGAGCACACCCTCGTCGTCGGTGACGCGCACTACGTTGGCGAGGACGGGCATCGACAGCGGCAGCTCGGTCTCGAGACGCAGCGTCCGACCGAGCAGGGCGCGGGCGAGCAGGCCGACGAGCCCGATCCGCGGGAGTTCGGGCGGGTCGGCGCTGCCGATGTGCGTGCGCAGGTCGGCGTTGATGACGGGCAGGTACTGCGGCATCGGCGTGTCGGCATCGATGGCCGCGTCGAGCGCGTCGCGCAAGTGGTCGATCACCGCCCGACCGTGGTGTTCCTCCCAGCGCTGCTCGACCTCGGCGATGACGACGGGATAGGTCTCGTGCCACCTCTTCCCGTTGGCGGTCTGGCTGACGACCCAGTCCTTCTTCGGCACCTTCGGCCGCGGGTCGTCGGCGTCGGGCCGGAGCAGCACATAGCCCCACCGCTGCAGACCGAGGTAGCCCACCGCCCGCGCGTCGAGGCCGGCGCGGCGGTAGACGTCGCCCACCGGGAGCTGCCCCGACCCGAGGTGGCGGAGGAAGTCGGCCCACATCGCGAGCGAGATCAGCCATGGGCCGCCAGACCCTGCGGAGCCGTGACTCGTCGTAACGTGCGGCAGCCGTACTTCGATCTCGGTGTCGATGTCGATCGTGAGCGCGATCAGTGCTCGCGAGAGCAGGGATGTGAGGGGCAGCTGGTCAGTCATCAGCGACATGGTCGCCGAAGCCCGCTACGTCGTGCTTCAGGACATCACTCGATCGGCCCACCGGCGATGGCATCGCGACACTCGATGCACTCGCGCCCGCAGTGCGTGATGTGCGGATCAGACCGGATGGCTTCGGCGGCGGCGGCGAGAGCGTAGGCCGCCGGGTATGCGTTCCACGTGCTGTCACCAACCGTTGCTGTGCGCATCAGGTGAGCAAGTGATGGCCCGAGGTTCAGGAATCCCTCCGAGCATCCGCCGACGCGGATGCGCTCCGGAACGTCGCCCGGCCCGTTGCTCCAACGGATGAAGGGACGCCGGCCGGCAACAACCTCGGCCAGATGCAGCAGGGTCAGACTGTCGAGCCCGACGCCCATGAGCACGACCCAGCCCCCGAGGCGGACCAGGGCTCGCAGCGGACCGAAGACATCGCGCGGATCGTCGATGATCAGGTCGGTGGCCATCGGGCCGAGTGCGCCAAAGCCGCCCGCGTTCCGGCTGCGTACCAGTTCGGGCCGAGTTACGACATACGCCGGGACGGCACCGAGCCACGGCTCGACATCGGCATCCGGACGGAAGATGCGCCCGAGGCCGGGCGAGTCTTGGGGTTGGGAGTAGTCGAGGCCATTTTGCCGCGGTTGATCGTCATCCGGCGGCGCCACCGCGAACTGGTGGGAGAAGGTCGGGACCAGGACAGTCGAACCGGCTCCGAGAATGCCATCGACCACCGTGGCGGCCCCGGCTTCGAGTCGTCCGAACGAGCGCATCGACACGTGGATGCAGACCGGCCTGTCCGCCAATTCGAGTGCACGAATGCCATCCGAGACCCGGACACGCGTCACATCTGACATCTAGCACCGAGGATATTGCGGCGTTCGTCAGGGTGCTGCTTCGTACTCGGAGGCGAACAGGTAGCTGACGGCCAGACTTCGATACGGTCGCCAGCGATCCGCCACTTCGGCGAGCTCTTTGTCGCTCGGAACGTGGTCGAATCCATAGGTTCGTTGGATCGCGCGCCGAAGCGCGATGTCGCCGGTGAGGAAGACGTCGGGTCGGTCGAGCGCGACGAGCAAGAATCCGTGCGCCGACCATGGCCCGATCCCTGGCACCTCCGTCAGAGTCGATTCGACTTCTTCGTCCGTCATGCGCGCGAGCATCGCATCGCTTAGTCGGCCGTCGACGAATCGTTCGGCGAGCGCGCGCAGGGTCTGGCCTTTGCGAGCGGAAAAACCGCTGTCGCGAAGTACTTGCGGGTCGGCTGCGAGCAGCTCGGCCGCCGACGGCATATGGCCGCCGAATCGCTCCTCGAGGTGCGAGATGATCGCGCGGGTCGAGGCGACAGAGAGTTGCTGGCCCGCGACCTGGAAGACGAGTGTCCCGAACGCGTCGAGCGGCGGGAGTTCGTCCTTCCACGCACCGGGGCGGAAGTCCGGTCGTGCGTCGATCAGGCGTGCGAGAACGGGGTCCGCGTTGCGGAGGAACTCCTGAGCTTTACGATCCGCGAGCGCCGCGCGCTTGCGGGGCTTCGCCTTGGCATTCATTCCTTCAGCAGGCGTTCGGTGAGCACGATCTCGATCACGTCGGCGACAGTTTCTTCGCGGGCCCAGTCGCGTTGGAGCTCGACGGCGAGGGCGACCCACGTGATCGGGTGAGCGCCGGCCTGGACGACTCGATCGAGGCCGCAACGGTGTGCCTCCTCGCTTGTGCCGCCGATCGCGTCGACCACAGGGTAGACATCGTAGTCCTCCCGCAGCGCATCGAGGGCGGGGAAGGCCATGCAGATCTCCGTCCAAAGTGCGCAGAGGATCAGCTTGCGCCGGCCGGTAGCGCGCACCGCCTGGAGGAACTCGGCGTCCTCCCATGCGTTCGTCGATGTCCTGTCGATCGGCGGATGCTCCGCGAGGAGCGCGGCGAGTTCCGGTACGGTCGATTCGCTGCGTCCCGATGCGACGTTGATCGTCGAATGGACAAGCGGCAGCTCGAACGCGTTCGCCGTTTTCACCGTCGAAACGATGTTCTTGAGAAGGAGGTCGGGGTCCATCGATCGGACACCCGAGAATTGCGGGGCCTGGTAGTCGATCACCACGAGCGCCGAATTCGCGGGTGTGAGCAGGTGGTCGCCGACCGGATCGCGTACTGGGAGGCTGGGCATCAGGGATGTACCTGCGACCCGTATCCGAGGTCGAGCCGGATCGACTCCATCACCCAGAACGCAGTGTGCTCAGTGAACACATCGGCAGCGGCGAGGACGCCGGTGTACTTCTCGATCACAGGCTTCGCAGCGGCTGCCGCTGTCGCGTCGAGATGGGCCTTGACGGCTGCCCAGATGTTCTCGCCGTACTTCACGTAGAAGGCGGTCGGATCGAGCGTGTCGATCGCTCGTCTGATGCTGACGTCTAGGTCGGCCATGTACTGCTGGTGCAGCGTCACGTCGTCGCGCGTGCCGAGCCGTCCTAGGTGGCCGCCGATGAAGTGCTTCCATGAGTAGGCGAGCGCGTTCGCGGGGGCTTCGATGTAGCCGGGGATGTCCTCGGTCAGGTTGGAGTTGTAGACCGGCACCCATCCCGGGTTGACGATGTCGATCAGCATCATCGTGTCGTGGTCGGGCAGGTGGATGATGATGTTGTCGGGCGAGTGATTGGGGCCGTGCCAGGCCAGGTCGATCCGCTCGCCACCGATCTCGAGTGTGCGACGGTCGCCGAAGGTCTCCTCGTTCGGGGGCCGCGCCGGGTCGTCGTCGCGAAGCAGCAGACGCCTGGTTTCCTCATGACCGATGCGCGTCACACTCGTGTCGAAGAGGGAGGATGCGCCCACATGGTCGGCGTGGTGGTGCGAATAGATGAGATGCGTCACCTTGTTGCTCACACCGTTGGCGGAGGCGATCTCGTCGACGGCCCGCTGGATGTTGTTGCCGATCGTCGGCGGGGCATCGAGCAGCACGACGCCGTCCGGCGTGGTCAGGAACGCGGACTGATAGGTGCCGTCGGTGATCCAGTAGAGGTTCCGCTCGACGCGGCCGACGTAGTACCCCTGCTCGTTCACCGGGGGACCCAGTGCCGACTTCGGGACCGGCGCGTAGTCCCGCAATTGAGATGTGTCCAAGGTGCTCATGCATTCCCCTTTCTCGTCGCGATGGCGGCGCGTGCCTGGTTGAGATCGACGAGTTCTCCGTTCAAAGCGGCTTGATGAAGGTCGCCGTCCGGCGCTTCGAGTCGTTTCGCGTCGGCGAAGCCACCTGCCCGCAGAGGTTCGAAACCGATCGCCCGGATCAGCCGTTCGGCTGTCGCCGCCGCCGCTTCGTCGTCCGTGGCGTAGAAGAGCACCGGGTGCGGTTCGCGGTTCGCGCCGCTGGCGAGCGAGGGTGCGGACAGCGTGCCGAGGGCCTTCACGTAGTGAGCGCCGGGTGGGAGAAGCGCGGCGATCTCATCCGCCGCCGATCGGTCATCCTGCAGAGTCCGAAACAGCTTGCCGCCGTCGTCGAAACCGATGGGGTTCGAGGGGTCGACGACAACCTTGCCCTCGAGTAGGTGCGAGTGCGTCGAGATGAGTTGTCTCGTCGTGTCGAGCCAGACGGCGAAAACGACGACGTCGGCTGCCTTGATCGCTCCTTCGACTGACGCGGCGTCGGCGAGTGGTCCAAGCTCAACTGCCAGTGCTCTTGCGTGCCTTTCGTCGTTCGCGGCCAGGATGACCCGCTCGTTGCCGTCCGTGAGCAATCGGGCCAGCGTGCTCCCGATGTTGCCGACGCCGATGATTGCGGTGCTCAAACCGCCTTCTTCCTTCGCTCTGTTGGTGAAGCCGAGAACGGTGTTTGTTCGCGCACGACGTGATGTTGGCCGCCGCACGATTCGTTCGAATCCCGGAAATGCGTAGTCAGTGAGCCCGATGGCATGCTCGCGGGATGACGATGGTCGCCGCCGAGCGGCTTATCGGCAGGCAACGCGAGATGGCTGTACTGGAGCGTCTGTTGGACGGCGCGCGGAATAGCCGTGGCTCGGTGGTCGTTGTCCACGGAGACCCCGGCGTGGGCAAAACGGCACTCCTCGAGTTCGCCGTCGAAGCCGCAGAGGATTTCCGCGCCTTACGGGCTGCGGGCGTCGAAGGGGAGATGGAGCTCGACTACGCGGCGCTGCAGCAACTCTGCGCGCCGATCCTCGGGCTCAGGGACCGGCTCCCCGATCCGCAGGCTGCTGCGCTTGCCGTCGCCTTCGGGCTGAGTGTTGGCCAGGCGCCGAGCCCGTTTCTTGTTGGGCTTGCGGTGCTCGGGCTCCTCTCGGAAGCCGCAGAGGAGCAGCCGCTTCTCTGCTTGGTCGACGACGCACAATGGCTCGACGGCGCATCGCTGCGAGCGCTCGCCTTCGTCGCCCGTCGGCTGCTTGCCGAGAGGATCGCGCTCGCGTTCGCGACGCGCCAGGTTGGCAGCGGCTTGGCGCGCCTCGCGCAGCTCCACGTGGAACCTCTGGGGCGTCGGGACGCGCGGTCACTGCTCGAGTCCGTCCTACCTGCACGGCTGGATGAGTCCGTTGTCGAGCGGATCATCGCGGAGACCGGCGGGAACCCGCTCGCGCTGTTGGAGCTCCCTCGCGGGCTCACCCCTGCCCAGCTCGCCGGCGGTTTCGGCTTGCCTGCGGCGCTGCCACTGTCCACCGGGATCGAGCAGAACTTCAGACGTCGTTTGGCGCGACTGCCCCGCGAGGCGCGGCGGTTGTTGCTCCTCGCGGCGACGGACCCGGTCGGCGACCCCGCGCTTCTCTCGCGTGCGGCAAAGCAGCTCGGGGTACCCGACTCCGCGATACACGCTGTCGAGTCAGAAGGCTTGCTGGTGCTCGACGCTACGGTCGCATTCCGTCATCCGCTCGTGCGCTCGGCGGTGTACGGCGCCGCGGAGCCGAGCGAGCGGCGCGAAGCTCACCGCGCACTGGCGGAGGCAACCGACCCGCAGCTCGACCCTGATCGCCGCGCATGGCATCACGCCCAGGCGGCTTCCGTACCGGACGAAGAGCTCGCGAGCGAGTTGGAGAGCTCTGCTGCGCGAGCACAGGCCCGTGGTGGCCTCTCGGCGGCCGCCGCGTTCCTCGAGCGGGCCGCGTCGCTCACACCGGAGCCGAGGCGCCGTGCGCAGCGCACGCTCGTTGCCGCGCATACGAAATTCCGGGCAGGAACGCTCGATGACGCGATCGCATTGCTCGCGTCGGCAGACGTCGCCGCGCTCGATGAACTCGATCGCGCGCGCGTCGAACTGTTGCGTGCGCAGATCGCATTCGTTTCCACACGCGGGAGCGATGCCCCCAAGTTGCTTCTCGCTGCCGCTCGTCAGCTCTCGCCGCTTTCTCCGGCGCTCGCGTGCGAGACGTATCTCGAGGCCCTGTCGGCGGCGATCTTCGCGGGGCGATTCGCTGCGCCGGGCGCGACTTCGCTCGACGTGGCGCGCGCGGCGAAGGCCGCCCCTCGGCCACCCGTCGTTGGTGGCCTCGAGTTATTGCTCGACGGACTCGCGACGTTCTTCTGCGACGGCTATGAGGCGTCCGTCGCGGTTCTGCGTCGTTCGGAGAAGGAGTCCGACGTCGGCGATATGCCCGTGAACGAGCAGTTGCGCTGGAAGTGGCTCGCGGCGCTCGCATCCATACACCTGTGGGGTGACGCGCGTTGGCAGGGGATCTCCGAACATCACGTGCGGATCGCTCGGGAAGCCGGCGCGCTCGGCGAGCTTCCACTCGCGCTGACCCAACGCGTCTACGCGCATCTGTTCGCCGGCGAACTGACGTCCGCTGCCGTGCTCGTCGACGAGATACGCGCGGCGACCGAGGCGACGGGCGTCAACATAACGCCCCTCGGCGCCGTAGGACTCGCCGCGCTGCGGGGCCGCGAGCCTGAAGTAGTCTCACTGATCGAGGAGAGCCGAATCGATGCGACGCAGCGAGGCGAAGGCATAGGGCTTTCCGTGCTCGACTGGGCGCAGGCCGTGCTGTACAACGGCCTCGGCCGCTACGACGAGGCTTGCCGTGCGGCGCTCCGGATATTCGACCACCCCTGCGACCTCGGCGGACCTACCGGCTGGGGAACGGTCGAGTTGATCGAGGCCGCCGTCCGGGAAGGAACGCCAGACCTTGCCGCGGATGCACGCGCACGGCTTGCGGAGATGGCCAACGCGAGCCGCACGGACTGGGTCCTCGGTGTCGCGGCGCGCTCCGAGGCGCTGTTGGCGGACGAGACGCAAGCCGAGAGTCTCTATCTCGAGGCGATCGATCGACTGGCTCGCTCGCGGATCGCCGTCGATCTCGCTCGCACACATTTGCTTTACGGCGAGTGGCTACGACGCCAGCGGCGGCGAGTCGACGCGCGCGTTGAGCTGCGCACTGCATATGGCCTCTTCTCCGACTTCGGCATGGAGGCGTTTGCCGAGCGCACACGCATCGAACTCGAAGCGACCGGCGAGCACGCGAGAACGCGCACTGTCGACAGCTTCGATCAACTCACTCCGCAGGAGACGCAGATCTCACGCCTCGTTGCGCAGGGAAACACGAACCGAGAGATCGCTGCGCAACTATTCATCAGTCCGAGCACGGTCGACTACCATCTCCGCAAAGTCTTCCGCAAGCTCGGAGTGACTTCGCGCACTCAGCTTGCACGCCGGATGGCATAGATGGTCAGACCGCCGCGACAATCACCCGAAGCCGTGTCGCCGATCAGCCGGAGCCGGGAGCGGATGGGGAGACACGTCCGCCGGATCGGATGTGGGACACATCAGGCGGAACTTCAGATGCGACTGTTCCTCTCGCCAGTGGGCCCTACTGGATTTGAACCAGTGACCCCTGCCGTGTCGAGGCAGTGCTCTCCCGCTGAGCTAAGGGCCCGTAGCACGGAAGTCTACCGGGCCCCGGCCCCCATTTCGCACGGGCGTTTCGCACCGGCCCTGACCGGCGCACCGTCGGCAAGCGTGCGTAGCATGAGCGGCACCCGACAACGAAAGGACCCTCAAGATGCCGGACATCTACGAGCGCAGCTGGCCCGTTGCCGGCGCCAAGGGCGCCGTCGCCATCGTCCACGGTCTCGGTGAGCACTCCGGGCGCTACGAGCACGTCGCCGCCGCATTCAACGCCGCGAACTACTCCGCGTACGCGATGGACGTCCGCGGTCACGGACAGTCCGTCGGCTTCCCGCACAACATGGGCACAGACGCGACGCAGCTCGTGACCGACGTCGTGCAGTTCTGCGTCGGCGTGCGCGAATCGTTCGAGAAGGTCTTCCTGCTCGGGCACTCGATGGGGACGGTGCTCTCGATCCCCGCCGTGCCGCGCCTCGCGGCGGGAACGCTCAGCGGGCTGATCCTCTCCGGCGTCGCGACCGAGCCCGGTCCGGCGGGCGGAGAGCTCTTCGAGAAGGGAGCCGTCCCGCTTGATTCCTTGTCACGCGATCCCGCCGTGCAGCAGGCGTACGCGGACGACCCGCTCGTGTGGAACAACGTCCCGCAGGAACTGCTTGGACGGCTGATCGAGGTCGGCGCTCTCGTGCAAGAAGCGATCCCGCTCATCGACATCCCCGTCCTGCTGATCCATGGTGTGGACGACCCGCTCGCGAGCATCAACGGTGCGAACGCGCTCTACGCGGAGCTCGTGATCACGGACAAGACGGTCATCGGCTACGACGGCTTACGCCACGAGATCCTCAACGAACCGGAGCAGGACAAGGTCCTCGCCGACGTCATCGGCTGGCTCGATAAGCACTAACAGACCGCGCGAGACCGGTAGATCGTCGTCACACCGCCGTTGTCCTCCGTCTTCCACGCTTGCAGGTTGCCGCCGCCACCTCCCGGCGGACACTCCGTGACGACGCGCACGGCTCGGCCCGAGAACCGCAGGGCGTTCGCGAGCGCGACGGCATCGGTCCCCGGCGGCAGGGTCGCTCCCTCCATCGCCGGCAACGTGACCGGGTCATGGAACATGATGTCCGGAGGATCGGTGAAGGTCTGGACCGGCAACGGGGCGACGGCCTGCGTCATGTACGCGCCCCAGATCTGCGCGGGGTACGTCCCGCCGACGACGTTCACGGGATAGCCGTTGTCCGGGGTCATCGACTCGAGTGACCACGTCCCGTCGTAGTTCTGCACCGGGATCGGGTTCCCGACCCACACCGAGGTCGCGAGCTGCGGGACGTATCCGTCGAACCACGCGTCGCGCCACTGCTCGGCCGTGCCCGTCTTGCCGGCCGCCGGACGAGGCAGCGCCGCGGCGACACCCGTCCCGCGCTGTATCACCTGCTGCAACACGTACGAAACGCCGCGTGCCGTCGCGCTCGACATCGCGCGGTGCGTCTGCGGCTTCGCGCGGTAGAGGACCTTCCCGGACGAGTCGGTGATCTTGAGGATCGTCGTGGGCTTCGCGTAGATGCCGTCGTCCGCGAATGCCGCATAGGCGGCGGCCATCGAGATCGGCGCGACCTCCTTCGCGCCGAGCGCGATCGCCGGCACGAAGTCGGCCGGCGTGCATGTGTCGGACTGCATGTACTTCGCGCCGCACGCCTTCTTCAGCTGCGTGATGGTAGGGAAGGGGACACCGAGCTTTCGCGCCATCTCCGCGACCTTGGCGCTTCCCTGGAGCGGCTTCCCGCCACCGAGCGCCTGGACCTCGACGCGTGCGTACGCGGCGTTGACCGAATTCACCATCGCGTCGACGACGCTCATCTGTCCCGATTCGTTGCCCTCGTAGTTGTCGACCTTCCACTGGCCGTAGGGAAGCGGGATCGTGAACGGTGTGCCGTCGACGTCTTGGCGGAGCGATAGCCCGTTCTCGAGCGCAGCCGCCAGGACGATGGGCTTGAACGATGAACCGGCCTGGCGTCCGGATCCGCCGGCGATGTTGCCGAGCGCGAGGTTCACCTTCGCGTTTCGGCAGATCTGAGGTAGATCCGTCGATCGCCCGGTGTCGCAGCCCTTCGGGTAGTAATCGCGGCCCCCGATGAGCGCCCGGACGTACCCCGTCCCCGGTTGCACCGTCACGAGCGCAGCCGCCATCTTCGTGAGTTCATCGGGCGGGAGCTGTGCCTTAAGCGCACGCTCCGCTTCGTCCTGCACCTTCGTATCGAGGGACGTGTAGATGCGGACACCTGAGGTGTAAACGGCCTGCGCGCGCTCGCTGAACGAGTCGCCGAGGAAGTCGAAGCGCTTGTCGGGTTTCTGTCCGGCGCGGCTCTGCCACACGCCGAGTTCGCGGAGCGCGGCGTCGATGAAGTATGGGTACTTCCAGTTCGGGTCGGCGGGCGCGAAGATCGTCATCGTTTCCGCGGCCGCATCGCGCGCTTCGTCCGGCGAGATGTAATGGGTTGCGACCATGACATTCAGCACGACGTTGCGTCGCGCGATCGCTTCTTCGCGACGCTTGTGGGCCTCGGTGGGCGTGGTCGCGAGCGTCCAGTCGTAGGACGCCGGCGAGTGGATCAGTCCGGCGAGGTATGCGGACTGCGCAAGCGTCAGCTTCGTAACGTCGCGATGGAAGTACGACTGTGCGGCCGTCTCAACGCCGTACACACCCCGCCCGAAGTAGACGGTGTTGAGGTATGCCTCGAGGATCTGCTTCTTCGACGACAGGCCTTCGAGTCCGAGCGTCATGACCGCTTCCGAGAACTTCCTTCCGATGGTGCGCGGCGCGCCGTGGAAGTAGAGGTTCTTCGCGAGCTGCTCGGAGATCGTCGAGCCGCCCTGATGCGACCCGCGTGCGTCCTCGAAAAGGGCCCGCGCGAGACCGCGTGCATCGATGCCGCGATGCTCGTAGAAGCGGCGGTCTTCGATCGCGATGACGGCGCGTTGAAGTGTCAACGGTATCGCCGCGAGTTTCACCGGCTCCCGATCGACCTCGCCGTGCAGCGTGGCGATGGGGTGTCCGTGGCTGTCGTAGATCTTGCTCGAGGCAGCGGTGCTGAACGTTGCCGCGTCGTGCGTCGCGGCGGAGTCGGCGACCGCGGACGCGAAGTGCAACGACGCCATGCCGAGGAGCAACGCGAGAACGGACAAGAAGACCGTGAAGGCGCGGAAGCGATGGTTCGTGATGATCTTCGGCACTTGCACACCCACACTTCGGAAGTGACGGTGCTGTACCCGGCGCGGCGGAAGTGATAACGCGTCCAAGAGCCCGAAAGGTTCCCGAGACGATCAGAAGGCCGCGGCGGGCGCCACGGCCTTCTGACGTGCGGGCAGGCACTTGGGAAGTCTTCTGCTAGGCACCTCGCACGGAATCGTGTTCGACGATGCGTTCGCGGGTCGCGACCGGGCCACGGCGATGCATGGCGGCGAACGCGAGCGCGGCGACCAACCCGATGCCGCCGGCGATCATCAAGATGACGCCGACCATACCGAGGTTCGTGGTGGGGACGTGCGAGTGGACGGCGAACGTAAGCACGGCCCCGACGGCCAACAGGAACACGCTTACGCCGATTCCCATGTCGCCCCCTCTCGGGTATACGGACTTGCTACCCCTGCCCCCGACGGCCCAAACCGCCCGCCGAATGCGTCGATGGGCTGCGGAAACGCAGCGGGACGGCGCGAACGACGTTTCACCTGCCCGTGCGCTGGGAATCCCTGTGCAGAAGATGCGCAGATCATCGGGAGATAACGAGAAGATCGCGGCCCTCGCCGTGCTCGCCGCCGCAGCTCGTGAGGCGGAAGAGCTGATCGCGTCGGACGAAGCGCTCCACCCCGACACGCTCGACGAGGCGAACCGACGTCTGAAGCTGTTCATGCGCGCTGCGCGCGAAACGGCGCGCTGACCGGGAAGGAGGGCAACGTGGCCTCCTTGTTGTGGATCCTCGCAGCCGCGGTCGCGATCTTCGGGATCGTGTCGCTCTTGTCCGGCGCGTCCGTCGCGGGCATCGTCCTACTCTGCGTCGCCGTGCTCCTCGCGCCGGCGGCCCGCGTGCTTCACGTCTGATCCGGAGCGGAACACAGCCGAGCCGATGCATGAACGATCGGCATCTCGGGTAGGAGAGGCCTGATTTCACGTGCCGATAACCATCCAGTGGTCGGGTGTGGGTGACGTCAGCCGCTGCGCCCTCGCCGGCGAGCTCGACCTCACCTCGGAACCGCGCGTCAGACGGGCTCTGTTCCAGGCCCTCGGCGAGCGGCCGCGCACGCTCGTCATCGACATGGCGGACGTGACGTTCATCGACTCGACCGGCCTCCGGGCGTTGCTCTCCACACGCAACCGCGCCGCGACGACCGGGACCCGAGTCGTGCTCGCAGAGGTCGGGCCGAGCGTCGAGCGGACGCTCGAGATCGCGAACCTAGGTGGGTTCTTCGAGTTCGAGGCCGGCGCGTGGCGCCCGGACTGAGGCTGCTCTAGCCGACGTCGAAGTGGCCTTCGAGGCCACTCACTTCGAGGAGGCGCCGGACGGGCTCGCTCGGCTGGCGCAGGAGCACCTTCCCGCCGTTCCCCTCGAGCACTTTGCTCGCCTTGAGGAGCACGCGGAGCCCCGTCGAGTCCATGAAGGCGACGGATGAGAGATCGAGCGTCAGCCTCGTCACGGACTGCTCGATCAGGGCCTGGATCTCTTCGTCGAGCTTGGGGGCCGACGTCAGGTCGATCTCGCCGCCGACCCGCAGGACGGCGCCATCGCTCCCGCGGTCGACCGCCAGTTCGATGCCGTCCATGCTCCCCTCGCTCCTAAGGTTGCTGGAACACCATACACGGGCGGACAAAGCGTGGAACGCAGAAGGCCGCGACGTTCGTCGCGGCCTTCTGATGGTGCGGGGCAGGGATGGGGATTGGATGGTACCCGACCCCCCGGGACGATAAACATCACCTGCTGACCTGCCGAAACGGCGATAGAGCCCGTGCCCCCCACGGGCTCTATCCCGAGGTTCCGCCTCCGCTGAGCTCCGGCCCGCGATGGGCAGCCTAGAACTCGCGGACCTCGCGGGTCCGCGTCTGGACCGGCGCCTCGGTCCCGTCCGAGTACGTTTCTCGGGTCATCCGGCGGCGGGTGTACGGCGACCAGCTGGCGAGGAACAGTGCCGAGATGAGGGCCCCGACGACGCCGACGACCATGAGGATCACGCCGATCGCGCCGAGGTTGAGGCCGCTCGCAGTCGCTGTGACCCCCCACTTGAGGATCGCGCCGATCGCGAAGATGACGATGCTTGCACCAAGACCCATTCGGTACCTCCTTCGGGTCACCTGCTTGTAGGAGGAGATACCCGTTTCGAGGCCGAAACAACCGTTCGCGGAACGCCCGCGTTAACGCGCGACGCGGAACCGGATCGCGGAGTGCGAATCGACGGACGCAACCTCCGCGGACGGGAAGAGCGCCCGTATGAGCGCAAGACGCATCTCCTGATCGTCCGGCGCGCCGTCGACGACCTTCTCGAAGACCTCGTTCGGTTCGTCCGGGATCTCATGGAAGGCGTACGACGGATCGGTGACTTCGTACACCAGCTCATCGCCGCTCTCGGCGACGAGGAGGCGCACCGGCTCGTGCGCGAGGGCCGAGCCTTCGAGCGCACTCGTGCACGCCTCGGAGACCGCGATCTTCAGGTCGAGGACGGCGTCCTCGGGGCAGCCGAGCTGACGAGCGACGGTCGCCGCGAACATGCGCGCCGTCGGCACGAGTTGCGGGTCCGGATCGATCTCGAGGACGTACCGTTCACTTGCCATCTTCGAAGCGTAGTCCCCCCGTATCGGCCACCGCGAGGTGTGCTTCTTCCGTATCTGGGTACCCCTGCTCTGTGCGAAGAAAACCCAGCACATCACCGGTGCTAGGGTCGACCGATGGCCAGGCGAGAGGTGTGACCGTAGAGCTACGACCGGACGAAACACCGGCGCTCGGCGGTTTGCAGCTGACCGTGCCCGGACGCCCCGACGCCGTGCGCATCGTGCGTGCGGTGATGCGTTCGTGGGCGGCGTCCGTCGGTTACTACCTCGACGAGATCGATGAGTTGTGCCTCGCGGTGGACGAAGCATTCGCAGGGTTACTTGCGACGCAGCCGGTGCCGGACTCGATCACGGTTCGTATCCGTCCGGACGTAGACGGCGTTGACATAACAGCGTTCCGCGACACATCAGTCGACCTATGGCCTCCCGTGAGCGCGCAGTCCGCCCTGATCCGACGGGTGCTCAGCACACTGATCGACGAGGTGCAGTTCGAGCAGAGCGACGAAGGGCCGTCGATCCGGATGCGGAAGCGCCGGTCGCCGGTGGCGGGCAAGGCCGAATAAGAGAGACCCCGTGACGATGGAACACGTAGGGCTTGACGCTGCTGTTCGCGAACTGTTCGACGGGCGCGACGACCCACGTACGCGCGACACGCTGATCGAGCGGTACCTGCCGCTCGCTGAGAGTCTCGCGCGACGCTACCAACACTCCGGACAGGCGCTCGACGACCTGACGCAGGTCGCGTCGATCGGTCTCGTCAAAGCGGTCGACCGTTTCGATCCGGAACGGGGCGTGAACTTCGAGTCGTACGCGATCCCGACGATCCTCGGTGAGCTGAAGCGGTATCACCGCGACCAGGGGTGGTCCGTCCGGATGCCTCGCCGGCTCCAGGAGCTCACCCTCCAGATCAAGGATTCGATCCCGATCCTCGCGCAGGAGCTCGGTCGCTCGCCGACGATCGATGAGATCGCTCAACACGCTCAGCTCTCCGAGGAAGAAGTGCTCGAAGCGATGGATGCGCAGGACGCCTACGCGTCGATCTCGCTCGACGCACCGATGGACGACAGCTCCGAGAGCTCGACCCTTTCGGACCGCTTGTCCGTCGAGAACGAGGACTTCGAGCTCGCCGAACAGTGGGCGGAGTTCGAGCCGCACCTGCGTTCGCTCCCCGACCGGGAGCAGCGCATCATCGTCCTCCGCTTCTTCCGCGACTGGACGCAGAGCCAGATCGCCGAAGAGCTCGGTATCTCGCAGATGCACGTTTCACGCCTGCTCTCGCAGACGCTGCAGAAGCTCCGCGACGCCGTCGGTGCCGCTTAGAGCTCCTTGCTGAACCACCAGAACACGCGGTTCACGCGCGCGCCGACCGTCTTCAGATAGAAGAGCAACGGTCCGGACCACACGATGTCCGCGTGCTCGTATCCGCGCGCACGCATGCGATGCAGCGCGGTGAGGAGCGTCGCCGTGCCGACGCCATGCTTGCCCCGAAGGTCCGGACGGGTCGCCATCGGTCCGAACCATCCGTCGCGCAGCACGTCGTAGCACGAGAAGCCGAGGTCGTCGTGCACGACGCACGTGCCGAGTTCGACGGCGCGCGTCAGCTCGGCGATCCACCACGGGTAGTGCTCCTTCACCCACGGCATCACCCTGTCGAGTTCGGCTTGGCCCGCCGTGCGACAGTCGAACTCGGGGTCGGGCAGCGCAGTGAGCAAGACCGACTGGTTCACAGCGTCGCCGGTGCGTGCGTAGCCGCGTTGCTGGAAGAAGCACACGGCCTCCGTCACGCGCGGATCGACGCCGGGGACGACGAAGAAGGGGGCCGAGTTCCCGACATCGATGGACGACGCACCGTGTTCGCGTCCGAATGCCTCGAGGCGCTCGAGCAATGCCGTGCCGATGCCTTTGACGCGCACGCGGGGGTGCACGGCGAGGAACTTCACCCACGCCTTCGTGCCGCGGACGACGCCCGCCGCGACGGCGTCGAGGCCCCCGTCGTACACGCCGACGACGGTGAGCGGGTCGTCCGGCTCGTAGAAGATCGCGCGCTCGACGGAGGCCGTGCTCAAGAGATCGAAGGGGCACGCGACGCGCGTGAAGGCCGCGATCTGCGACGCATCGGTCGGCGTGAGCTTGACGATGTCCACTCTCGTTAGAGTGGCGCGGTGGAGACCAGCGGACAAACCGCTCTGGTGACGGGAGGCGCGTCCGGCCTCGGACGCGCGACGGTCGATGCGCTCATGGCCGTCGGGTGCAACGCCGTCATCTGCGACCTCGAACGCTCCAACGGCGCCGCGGTGGCGGCCGAGCTCGGCGACCGTACCGCGTTCGCGCCGACCGACGTGACGGACGCCGACCAGGTCCAAGCCGCGATCGGTCTCGCCGTCGAGCGGTTCGGTGGCGTCCACGTCGCGGTGAACTGCGCCGGCATCGGCTGGGCGCAGCGCACCATCACACGTGACGGTCCGCACGACATGAGGATCTTCGAGCTCGTGATCCGCGTGAACCTCATCGGGACCTTCAACGTGATCCGTCTCGTAGCGGATCAGATGTCGAAGCAGGAACCCATCGGTGAAGAGCGCGGCGTGATCGTGAACACGGCGAGCATCGCCGCCTTCGACGGACAGATCGGCCAGGCCGCCTATTCGGCCTCCAAGGGTGGCGTCGTCGCGATGACGCTTCCCATCGCGCGCGACCTGTCGTCGATGAAGATCCGCGTGGTGACGATCGCGCCGGGAACCTTCGACACGCCGATGCTTGCCGGGCTCCCGCAGGAGCAGCGCGACAAGCTTGCCGCCGGCATCCCGCACCCGTCGCGTCTCGGCGACCCGAAGGAATTCGGCGCGCTCGCGCGTCACATCGTCGAGAACCCGATGATCAACGGCGAGACGATCCGTCTGGACGGCGCTCTCCGGATGCCGCAGCGCTGATGGCCGACGAGAAGAAGAAGAAGGGCCCGCTCAACGAGTTCAAGCAGTTCGTCCTCCGCGGCAACGTCGTCGATCTCGCCGTCGGCGTCGTGATCGGCGCCGCTTTCGGGGCGATCGTCACCGGCCTCGTCAAGGACATCGTTACGCCGCTGCTGAGCCTCATGCACCTCCCGGACTTCAGCAACGCGATCGTGCACGTCGGGTCGAAGCCGTCGCCGAACGGCGACATCCGTTACGGCGAGGTCGTCAACGCGGTCATCTCGTTCATCGTGATCTCCGCGTTCATCTTCTTCTTCGTCGTGAAGCCGCTGAACCGCCTCCTCGGCCGCGACGCCGAATCCAAGGAGCCCCAGAACCGCGAGTGCCCGCACTGCCTGAGCTCGATCCCGGCGATGGCGGCGGTCTGCTCGTTCTGCGGACGCGACGTGCAGGTCGCGCCGGCTGGTACGCAGCGCTAGCCGGTTTCTCAGCTTCCTCTCAGGTTTCTCTCACGCGGGCCCTACCGACGTGGTCTACCGTTTGACCATGGGGCCGAAGGCGAAGGTGCTGGTCGCGGAAGACGACCGTGCCGTCCGCGAGTCGATCGAGCGCGCGCTCCGCTTCGAAGGACACGCCGTGACGACGGCGTCCGACGGGGGAGAGGCCCTGCGAGCCGTCGAAACCGACCCCCCGGACGCGATCGTGATGGACGTGATGATGCCCGTCATGGACGGGCTCGACGTCACCCGCGAGCTCCGCGCGCGCGGCGATAAGACGCCGATCCTCGTCCTCACCGCGCGCCATAAGGTCTCCGACCGCGTGGCCGGCCTCGATGCCGGCGCCGACGACTACCTCATCAAGCCCTACGCGCTCGAGGAGCTGCTCGCGCGCCTCCGCGCACTGCTCCGCCGGACACCCCCCGACGACGGTGATCACCACGTCCTGCAGGTTGCGGACCTCACGCTCGATCCCGCGACCCGCGAGGTGTACCGCGGCCCCCACGCGATCGAGCTCACGAAGACGGAGTTCGCGCTCCTCGAGCTGCTGATGATCAACGTCAACATCGTGTTGCCGCGTTCGACGATCTACGAACGCATCTGGGACTACGACTTCGGCCCGACGTCGAACGCGCTCGAGGTGTACGTCGGCTATCTCCGTCGCAAGACCGAGCCGGACGGAGCACCGCGGCTGATCCACACCGTCCGCGGTGTCGGATACGTGATGCGTCCACCGCGATGAACGGCGAGAGGCTGCGCGCGATGCTCGATGTACGTCGGTTGCGCTCGGTCGGGCTCCGTACGCGTATCGCCGTGCTCGCCGCCGGATCGGTGGCCGTTTCCGTGTTGCTCGTCGCGGGCGGCGCGTGGTTCGTCGCGCGGCAGGAGCTCGTCGGGGGTGTCCGCCAGCAACTCGACACCCGCGCGACGCTCATCCAGCGCAGCGCGCAGCAGCCGGGCGTCGACGGGTTCGGTTTCCCGCCCCGTGGCCGCTTCGGGTTCCTGACGCAGGTCGTGGATTCGTCCGGCAACGTCGTCATCCCGCTGAGCTCGGACGGCGATGCGCTCCCCGTGGGTGCGTCCGACAAGGCTGTTGCTGCTTCCGACGTCTCGGCACGTGGCGTGTGGGGCTCGATGCGCGTGAGCGGCGTGCACCTCATGACCAGAACGTTGCCGCTTGGCGGCGGACGGGCCGTGGTCGTCGCACAGCAGGTGGACGCGATCGACTCGGCCCTCAGCCGGTTCGCGTTCATCCTGTTCATCCTGTCGCTGCTCGGCATCGCCGGCGCTGCCGTCATCGGGAGGCTCGTCGCGCGCAGCGCGGTTCGTCCGGTCGAACGTCTGACCGATGCGGCGGAGCACGTCGCGCGCACGCAGGACCTCGATGCGTCGATCGAGATCGATCGCGCGGACGAGCTCGGGCGGCTCGGTGCGACGTTCAACGGGATGCTCGACGCGCTCGCGCAATCGCGCGACCAACAACAACGGTTGATCCACGACGCGTCACACGAGCTCCGCACACCGCTGACCAGCCTCCGGACGAACATCGAGATCCTCTCCCGCGAACGGTCGATCGAGCCCGTCGACCGCGCGCGGATGCTTGCGGACCTGAACGTCGAGGTGGAAGAGCTGTCGAACCTCGTCACCGAGCTCGTCGACCTCGCGACGGCGACGGGAGGGACCGACGAGGAGGTCACGGACGTCCGGCTCGACGATGTGGTCGTCGAGGTCGCCGAACGCGCGCGCCGCCGGACGGGTCAGGGCATCGAGATCGAGACGGAACCCGCCGTTGTCCGAGTGCGACCGATCCAGCTCGAACGCGCCGTGTCCAACGTCGTCGACAACGCGTGCAAGTGGAACCCGTCGTCCGAACCGCTCGTGATCACGCAGCGCGGCGGACGATTCGAGGTCGCCGACCGGGGGCCGGGCATCGCTCCGGACGACCGGCCCTACATCTTCGACCGGTTCTATCGTGCGACCGCGGCGCGGGCGCTCCCCGGCTCGGGTCTCGGACTCGCCATCGTGAAGCAGGTCGTGGACGAAGCAGGCGGGTCGGTCTTCGCGGAAGAACGCGAAGGCGGGGGAGCGGTCGTCGGATTCGAGCTGCCGGCGACGGACGCGTTCGATGTGATCGAGCTCACCGAAGGAAAGGAGAACGTATGAGGCCGTACGCGCCGGGTCGCGTGATCATGGCCGGAGGTCATCCGGGGTTGTGGGCCGGGATCTTCCTGCTCCTGATCGTCATCGCCGTCGTGATCGGAGCCGTGGTGATCGCGCGGACGTTCGCGCATCGTCCGGCTCATGCCGTGGTCGCACCGCCACCGCCGCCAGCGCCTGCGAGCGACGGTCCGCTGCGCATCCTCGAGGAGCGTTTCGCGCGCGGCGAGATCGACGAGGAGGAGTTCCGGCGCCGCCGGGACGTCCTGCGGAGCTAGATCCGTCTTAACCTTCCTCTAACAGCCCCGCGTGGCATCATGCGCAGGTCTTGAGGAACTCCAACACCATGGTGCGGGCTCTGGTCCTCGCCGTGCTCGTGACGGCGGCGGCCTGCGCGAGCGGCGCGCCGAAACCGACACCGACGCCACGTGCGACCGCTTCCGCGAGCGCGTCGCCGGCGGCGACGGCGGATGACGCGAGCATCTACGCGTCGATCGGCCCGAACGACATGGCGCCGCAGCTGAAGAACATCACGCCGCGGGTATACGTTCCGAATAGCGAGTCGAATACGGTTTCCGTGATCGACCCGTCGACCTACCAGGTCGTCGACACCTTCGACGTCGGCAAGCTCCCGCAGCACATCGCGCCGAGCTGGGACTTCAAGCACCTGTACGTCGACAACGATCTCGGGAACTCACTCACCGAGCTCGACCCGGCGACGGGCCAGAAGGTCCGGACGATCCCCGTCGAGGATCCGTACAACCTCTACTTCACGCCGGACGGTACGAAAGCGATCGTCGTCGCCGAGCGTTTCAGGCGCCTCGACTTCTACGACCCCAACACGTGGCAGAAGATCGGTTCGTACACCGTGCTCCATTCGGGACCGAACCATCTCGACTTCACTCGCGACGGCAGATACTTCCTCATCAGCTGTGAGTTCTCGGGCTACGTGGTCAAGGTAGACGCGCAGACGATGAAAGGTGTCGAAGCGCTGTACGTCGGCGGCAGTCCGCAGGATGTGCGGATCTCGCCCGACGGGAAGGTGTTCTACGTCGCGAACCAGGACCTGAACGGCGTGTCGGTGGTCGACATCAACACGATGAAGCAGGTCAAGTTCATCCCGACGGGAGCGGGGACGCACGGCTTCGTCGTCAGTCGAGACGGCCAGTCGCTGTACGTCACGAACCGCAAAGCCGGCACCATATCCGTCATCGACTTCGCGACGCGGGAGATCAGTGCGACGTGGATCATCGGCGGGAGCCCCGATATGGGCGGTGTGACCGCCGATGGCCGGGAGCTATGGCTCTCCGGTCGGTACAACGGTGACGTCTATGTGATCGACACCTTCACCGGACGCGTGAAACACCGCATCCTGGTCGGCAAGAGCCCCCACGGCGTATGCGTGTTCCCGCAGCCGGGCCGCTACAGCCTGGGCCATACCGGGAACTATCGCTAGTTCGAGACGTCTTTCTGCGCGACCGTTCTCGTGACGCGCATCCGCACGAGGAGCTCGCCTTCGACGGCGTTGCGTCGTCCGAACTGCTCGGCATCGTCCGAGCCCATGTAGCGCTCACCGATCCGCACGGCCCACGGGAGCATCTCATCGAGATCCTCGGAAAGGGTCACCGTGCCGAACAGCGTTGCGAACGAATACGGCGGCGTCTGGTCGTCGACGGACATCGCGATGCGGGGATCGCGTACGAGGTTCCGTCCCTTCACGGTGTCGCGTCCGGTGGTGAAGATGACGTCGTCGCCATCCATGACGAACCACACCGGCGCGACGTGCGGGGATCCGTCCGATCGTGTCGTCGCTAGCTTGCCGGTGCGCGTACCGTGCGTGACGAACGCGCGGGCTTCGTCCGGCGTCATGTCGTAGCGGGAGCTCAGCTGAAGTCCCCGAGTTTCACCTTGACGTCCTTCGTCTTGTTGTCCCGGACGTAGCGGATCGTCACGGTGTCGCCCGGGACGTGCCTGCGGATCGCGCTCGCGAGTTCCGTGAAGCCGGTGATGGGCTGTCCGTCGAGCGCGATGATGCGGTCGCCCTTCGCCAGTCCGGCGGTCGCGGCCGGACTCCCGGCCTTCACGTCGACGACGATCGCGCCGGGGGCGGCGGCTTCCCCGAGTTCCGTCCCGACGACGCCGAGGAATGCGACGCGCGGCGGCGCCTTCCCCTTCTCGAGGTACGACGCGGCTTGCAGCGCGAGGTCGATCGGTACGGCGAGGCCGATGCGCTGTCCCTCGAGCGCGACGTTGATGCCGATGACGTGTCCTTCGCGGTCGGCGAGCGGACCGCCGGAGTTGCCGGGGTTGATCGCGGCGTCGGTCTGCAGGCCGTCGACCGCGCCGCCCGGCGTTTCGACGGTTCGTCCGATGCCGGATAGAACGCCGACCGTGACGGTGTCCTGGAGGCCGAAGGGGCTTCCGAGCGCGACGGTGAGCTCGCCGATGGTCAGCTCCGACTCCGGCGTCGTCGTGGCCGCCTTGAGCCCGGGGTGCGATACGGAGACGACCGCCGTGTCGCGTTGTGTGTCGCGTCCGAGGACCTTGCCTTTGAGCGGCGTGCCGTCGGAGAGGCGGACCGTGACGTCGGTGTTCGTCCCGACGACGTGCGCGGCGGTGAGGATCAAGCCCTTCGCGTCGTAGATCACGCCCGAGCCGAGAGCGTCGCCCGCGCGGATGAAGACCGTCGAGGGCAGCAGGATCTTCGCCACGTCGGCGCCGGGTTCGTCCGGTTTCGGGGTCGGCGTCGGTGGGGGTGGTTTCGTCGTGATCGTCCGGACCGTGTAGCCACCCGTGAACGCGAGCGCGGCGAGCAGGACGATCACGACACCGATCAGCGTCCGCGGGATCCGGACGGCCGGCGACGGCGGGGGAGGCGGTGGAGGCGGTGGCGCTTCGAGGACATCCGTCACGCGGCGACCATACCCGGCTTTTTCCGTGGAGAGCACGGATACCGAGAGGTTCATCGGGGGCGTTTACGGCCGAAAGCGTTTGTAAGGCAACAACCCTAGGAGGGGTTCAGATGCAGACGCAGACACGAGAAGAGTCGATGGCGAACCACCCAGCAGGCAAGGCGCGAGTCCAGGTCGTCGAGACCGAGACGAAGAGTCCGTTCCGCGAGTTCTTCGACTCGCTGGATGAGCTCGAGATGACGGTCACGGTCTACGGGACCGGGTCGGTCGAAGCGGACATGGCCCGCGCCACGGTGCGTCGCTTGCGCCAGAACGCCGCGCAAGCGTGGCACTCGCAGTCGACGAACGTCGCTTAGAGACCTTCGATCACGACGGCGATCCCCTGGCCGACGCCGATGCACATCGTCGCCAGACCGTAGCCTCCGCCATTGCGGTGCAAGTGATGCGCGAGCGTCGTGAGGATCCGCGCGCCGGAGCAGCCGAGTGGATGTCCGATCGCGATGGCGCCCCCGAGCGGATTCACGATGGACCGATCGAGGTCCGGCCACTCCGCGAGGCACGCGAGCGACTGTGACGCGAACGCTTCGTTCAGCTCGACCGACTTCAGATCGCCCCAGCCGATCCCCGCGCGCTTGAGCGCGACTTCGGCCGCTTCCACCGGGCCGATCCCGAAGTACTGCGGCTCCACTCCCGACGTCGCGCGCGACACGATGCGCGCGAGCGGTTTCGCGCCGATCGCGGCGAGTCCCTGCTCGTCGGCAAGCAAGACCGCGGACGAACCATCGTTCAGCGGCGACGAGTTCCCGGCCGTGACCGTTCCGTCCGGACGGAACACGGGCTTGAGTCGCGCCAGCTTCTCGAGAGACGAATCCGGACGAACCCCCTCGTCACGTTCGAGCGCCGTATCCGGAACGAGCACGATCTCGTCGGCGAACGCGCCGGCATCCCACGCCGCGGACGCGTTCGCGTGGCTGCGCAGCGCGAACTCGTCCTGCGCGTCACGCGTGATCTTGTAACGGTCCGCGAGCAGCTCGGCCCCCTCGCCGAGCGAGACCGTCCACTCGGCCGGCATCGCGGGGTTCACCATCCGCCAGCCGAGGGTCGTCGACCACAGTTGCTCGTGCGCGCGCGGGAAGGCTCCGTCCGGTTTGAGCATCACCCACGGCGCGCGCGTCATCGACTCGACGCCGCCCGCTATGCAGATCGATGCGTCCCCGACGGCGATCGCGCGGTTCGCGCCGATCACAGCTTCGAGACCGGATCCGCACAGGCGGTTCACCGTTGCGCCGGGGACCGAGACCGGCAGCCCCGCGAGAAGTGACGCCATGCGTGCGACGTTGCGGTTGTCCTCTCCTGCAGCGTTCGCGTCGCCGAAGTAGACGTCGTCGATGCGTGCGGGATCGAGATCGGGATGCCGCGCAACGAGCGCCTTGACGGCCGAAGCGGCGAGATCGTCCGGACGAACCGACGCCAACCCGCCGGCGTAGCGTCCTATGGGAGTGCGGACAGCGTCCGCGATGAAGACGTCCATGCCGCGATGATGACACGGACTAGACTCCCCGCGTGGTCGACATGCTCTCGCCGACGGGGGACGACCTCCACCGACAGCTCCGCGCCGCTGCGGCCAGTGGTCCGTTCGTGCGGGACGAGATCAGCGGTGCGACCGTCTTCCTGCGTCACGCCGACGTGAGCGCGCTCGCGCGCGACGAGCGCGTCGCCGGTGTGGGCCTCACGTTCTTCGACCTCATGGGCATCCCGGACGGTCCACTCCGCGAGTGGTACGGGGGCCTGATGTTCACGAACGAGGGCGCCAAGCACGACCGCCTACGGAAGCTCGTGAGCCGTGCGTTCTCGCCGCGCTCCGTCGAGTCGCTCCGCACCCTCGCGTCGGACATCGCGAACGAACGCCTCGATGCGATCGAAGCGTCTGGCGGCGGCGATCTCTCCGAAGCATTCGCGCTCGTCGCGATGCATGTGATGTGCGCGCTGCTCGGTGTTCCGTCCGAGGACGTGAAGATCTTCGGCGCGTGGGCCGACGCACTTTCGCCGGTCTTCGGTTTCATGGACGCCGCGCAGATCGAACACGCGAACGCCGCGATCGACGACCTCCTCGCTTACGTCGAGGAGCTCGCGGCGCAGCGGCGGACCGATCCGGCGAGTGACCTCATCACCGCGCTGCACGCGGCGGAGGACGACGGTGATCGCCTTACGCACGACGAGCTCGTCGCGATGGTTGCGAACCTCCTCGTCGGCGGACACGACACCACCACGAGCCAGATCGGGTGCAGCGTGCTGACGTTGCTCCGGTCCCCGGACGAGGCGAAGCGCCTGCGTGACGATCCCGATCTCCTCGTGAGCGCCGTCGAGGAGACGATCCGCATGGAGCCGAGCATCCCCGCCGTGCCTCGCACGGTGAAAGCACCCATCGACATCGCCGGAACGACGCTTCTACCGGGATCGATGATGATGCTTTGCACGGCCGCGGCGAACCGTGAGCCCGGGGTCTGGGACGAACCCGACACGTTCGACGTCGCGCGCTTCGCCGCGAAGGGCGTACCGGCACTGCTGAGTTTCGGCGCCGGTCCGCACTTCTGCCTGGGCGCCGCGCTCGCGCGCATGACCCTCCAGGAGTGTGTCCGCGCTGTCACGGCTCGCGAGCGCCTCACGCTCGCCGAAGATCCGCAGAACCTCCCGTGGCGCGTCGTCCTCGGACGATCGCCCGTCCGCCTGCCGGTTACGGTTTCGGCGTAGGCGTTCCGACGCTGCCGTGCTCGTTCGATCCGAACGACACGTTCCCGCTCACGACGCCGACCGATCCCGACGAGTGGATGACGTGTCGCTCGGTCACGGCGTTCGGTCCGGTCACCATGTGATGTCCGTTCGACGGTGCGATCGTCGCATCGATGCGTGGTGTCGGTGTCGGTGACGCCATCGGCGAGTGCGTCGGTCGAGGTTTGGCGATGGTGTCGCGGTGCGCGGCGGGCGCGATGCGGGCGACCGCCGTTCCCGCGCCGGCGGCGACGAGCGCTGCGAGCACGACGAGCACGAGGCGTTTCATGGTCGTGCAGCCTACGTGTTTCGTCCGGCGGGCGGGCGGGAAGGCTTCCGATATGAGCCCATACAGAGAGACGCGAACGGAATATACGACGGACGAAGCACCGCCCCCGACACGGCCTCCGTACCTGCTTCCGGTGATCCTCGTGGCCGTGCTCGTCGCACTCGTGATCGTGCTGCTGTTCTCGTTCGGCTTCGGACACGGTTCGTCCGGCGGCTCTGGCAACTCCGGCGGCACGGTGCACGTGCAGATGCCGAAGGCGCCGAGCGGCGGCAGCGGTCGTTAGCCGGCGTCGAGCACGACGTCGGCTTCCTGCTTCGCGGCGCTCGTCCAGCGTTCGATGCCCGGCGCGAGCACCTCGTCCCAGAAGCGCTGCATGTCGCGCTCCGAGAATCCGCCGCCGTGCGAACGGAGGTCGGCTTCGCGTGAGAAGCGACGCTGTTTCGAGACCGCGATGTCGACATCGAGGAACACGAGGAGATCGAGCTCGTCGCGGAGGGCCTTGAAGCCGCCGCCGGTGTAGCCGAGGTACCAGCCCTCGACGATCACGAGTTGCGGGATGGCATCGATCGTCACCGGCTCGACGCGGTCGTCGATCGCGCCGTCGAAGCGCGGCAACGTGACCGGGACGTGTCCGGACCGGAGGTCGCGCACCGCGCGGACGATCGCGTCCACGTCGTAGGTCTCCGGCGGCCCGCGCCACGCGGAACCGCGATCGGCCTTCGACAGGTAGCAGTCGTCCATCGAGACGACGACGGTCGCGGCGCGCTCGCCGGCGATGCGCCGCGCCAGCGTCGACTTCCCACAGCCCGGGGGCCCGGACAGCCCCAGCACGCGGACGTGCCGCTCGTCGACCAAGCGCAGGACCTCCGGAAGTACGTCCATCTGCCCCTCCTTATACGCGAACCTGTCGTAGAGTCCTGTCGCAGGGGGCGCCGGGGAGCGCATCTGAACGGGCAAGACGTAAAGGGGCAGCCTGTTGGGCCGGAGGATCCTCATCGCGGTGGCGCTCGGCGCCCTCATGCTTCCGCTCGCGGGGGCACCGTCGCATGCGAGCTCGCCGCGTCTCGTCCTCGGCTGGAACTACGGCGGGACGACGTCGACCTATCTGTCGCAGGACGCCGCGGCCCCCGGTCTCAACACGGTCTCGCCGTTCTGGTGGACGCTCCGCAGCGACGGCGCCATCGCCGACAACGGCAATGCCGCCTACGTCGCGTGGGCGCATGCGCACGGCAAGGGCGTGTGGCCGATGTTCGCAAACAACCTCGATCAAGTGGCGTCGCGTCGCGCGATGACCGACGCGGCTCTGCGTTCCCAGGTGATCGCCAAGGTGCGCGACCTCGCACGTCACTACGGCGTCGACGGGATCAACGTCGACTGGGAGGACCTCGCGACGTCCGACCGCGACGCGTACAGCGGGTTCGTCCGGCAAGCCGTCGGTGTGTGGCACGCGGCGGGTTTCGTGACATCCGTCGACATCTCCGCGCGCACCGATCACTGGCAGCTCGGTGACTGGTCGGAGTCGTTCGATCAACGCGCGCTCGGTGCCGCTGCCGATTACGTCGTGCTGATGGCGTACGACGAGCACAACCGCTTGAAGCCGGACGGACCGACGGCGAGCCTTCCGTGGGTCGAGGACTCGGTCCGCTACCTACTGCGCTCGACGTCCGCGAACAAGGTGATCCTCGGCGTCCCGTTCTACTCGAACGAATGGGACGACACCACGAAGAAGGGTTCCGTGATCACGTACGCCGAGACATACGCGCACGTGCGCGCGCATCACGCCGTCGTGACGTGGGACGAGCACGACGGGTCGAACCTCGCGAGATACACGCTCGCCGGACACACCCATCACCTGTGGTTCGAGGATCCCCGGTCGCTCTCGCTCAAAGCTGCGCTCGTCAACACGTACGGCCTGGCCGGCGTCGCCGCGTGGCGCATCGGCTTCGAAACGCCGGATGCCTGGCGCGCGATCGATGCCGCACCCGTCGCGCGTTCGGCTCCGCCCCCGACGGCTCGCCCGACGACGACACCCGCACCGACGCCGCACCCGACGGCAACGGCAGCACCGACACACCTCGCGCTCGCGTCGCCCCCACCGACGCGTCCTGCGTCCGGACGAAGCACGTTCTCCCTCGTGGCGGCATTCATCGCGTTCGCCGCCGCCGCCGGCGCGGCCTTCGCGTTCCGGCGTTTGCGGCTCCGCGGTTAGCGGACGGCGCCGACCATCGTGTCGGCGAGCATCTCGGGTCTCGCGAGGAACGGCGAGTGGCTCCCCGGCAGCTCGATGGGCTCGACGTCCAGGCGGGTGCTCGCGACGAAGCGCGACCACTCGAGCGTGACGGCGTGGTCGTCGGTGCCGACGATCGAGATGCGCTTCGCATCGGGCCACGCGTCGAGCGGATACGGACGGTCCCACAAGCTCCTCGGATTGTTCGGACGGAGCTTCGAGAAGGCCCATGCTGCATCGTCCGGCGTGCAGTCGTCGTAGAACGCGAACGTCGCGGCCTCGAGCGTCGGCCACGTCACCGATCCGTCATCGTGCGCGACGAGCGCGTCGAATGCGCCCGGCGCCGCCATCTCCGGCGAGTCGTCCCACGGCAGTCCGCCGAACTTCGGGATGACACCGCAGAGGAAGACGATCGCGTCGACCTTCCGCTTCGCGGCGACGATGGGCGCGATCATCGAGCCGAGCGAGTGCCCGACGAGGACACCTCCGCCCGGCGGTGCATCGTCCATCGCGTCGATCACGACACCGGCGTGGTCCTCGAAGCTCGCCGACGGATCGTCCACCGCGAGGTCCATGGCGATCGCGCGATGGCCGCGCGCCTCGAGGGCCGGGACGAACCGCTCCCAGCACCACGCTCCGTGCCACGCTCCGTGGATGAGGACGAAGGTCGTCATGCACGGCACGGTATAGACGACGGCGCCACGAGGTCAATGGATGACCTCGTGGCGCCATGGTTCTTACAGGACTACGAAGAAGCCGGTGCCGCGCACGACAGCTTGTACGCGCACGCGTTGAATCCGTCGCCGTCTGGGTCGAGTGCCGACGGGAGGCCTTCCACCTGGTTCATCGTCACGAGGACGGGTGAACCACTCCCGATGGTCTGCGCCGTGCCTCCGTCGATCGCGAACGTGTCCGGGTCGAAGAGCGTCGTCGCCATCATCGGCATGACGGTCTGCACAGCCACCGTCGGCGCTTCGAGGATGTACTCGGCCGACGAATACGTCGACTGGTACGTCAGGTTGATCGTCTGGCTCCAATGATTCGCATCGACGATGCTGATCGCCCACGTCTGGTTCGTCTGGATCGCGCCGGTCGCGGTGATCGTCACCGTCACCTTGTCGCCCGGACGAACCGTGCACGCGGCGTCACCGGTGCATCCCGAGATCTGCGTCTCGGACGCCGGCAGGATCTCGTACCACGCGTAGTACGACGGTCCCAGCCCGTTGATGTACTCCTCGGCGGTTCCCGCCTGGATCAGGTCGGACGTGTTGTAGCCGCCGATGCCCGTCCACGTCGCACCGAAGCCGGGCGTCGTCCCGTTCACGCTCGGGACGACCCACGTGGACGTGACGTTCGTGACCTTGTGGGTGCCCGTCGGAAGGTCCACATAGCCGGACCAGTTGAGGCTGTCCGTCGAGGCGTTCGACCTCGGCAGCACCCGACCCGGGCGCGCCGGGAGCATGACGCCGAGCCCGCCGGGTGCCGACCCACCGGCTCCCGCGGCCGGAAGGAACGCAGCGAGACACAGGGCTGCGGTCGCGAAGCAGGCGAGCATCCTGCCTGTCCTCATCCAAGTCCCCTGATGCCCGAACAGAACAGAGCGCAAACTGGCTCCTTTCCTTCTCCGGTCGACCGTGACGACGCGGGCGGGATACGTCCCGCTCGAGTGGTTCTACGCGGGGACCGTGTCCGTCTTACGGTCGGCGGGCCGCTCGAGGAGCGACCTGGTCATGGGCCCTTTAGGGGCCGAGCCAGCTGCCTCGTCCGGAGCAGAGGTCGTAGCCGATGAGGCACGCGGCACCGTTGTTGCCGCTCGTGATGTCACGGAACCTGAGGCTCGTTCCGTAGATGACGCGCGGATACGTGGCGATCCCGGCCACCGCCGCGCGCGCGGCGATCATCGGTGCAGCAAGGCTCGTGCCGCCGATGAGGAACCATCCTGAAACGTTCTGGTAGGGCGTGCTGTCGTAGATCGGCGCCCCGCTGTTCGGATTCGCATCCGCTGAGACATCGGGTGTTGCGCGTGTCGCACACTTGACCTGTCCGAACGATGGGTAGTTCGCCTGCCCCGGGAAATGCGGCTCGTACGGGCTGCACCCGCCGCCGCCATTGCTCCACGCGGTTTCCTTGAGCGACGTCGTCCCGACGCCGGAGAGCGTCGTCCCGCCGACCGAGGTGACGTAGGGCGAGGCCGACGGATACTCAGCAGGGAGGCCGCCGTCGCCGGCCGCGGCGAAGAAGTTCGCCGTCGAGCCGGAGAAGTGCGTATCGAACGCGGTCTCGCCGCTGTACTCGCTCGCGCCCCAACTCATCGACACGTACTGCGCTTGCGTCTTCGCGTAGTCGATCGCGGGGCCGAGGTTGTTCAGTGTCGGGCCGTTCGCTTCGACGACGAGGATGTGCGCGCCCGGCGCGATCGCATGCGCCCACTCGACGTCGAGTGACGTCTCGAAGGCCCACCCCGCGTTCGACGCCGGCAGCGTGCTTCCGCCGGTCTGATTCACCCGACGGAGGCAACCGGAGGCAACCGTGCAGGCGGGCAATCCGAATTTCGAGCTGAAGACCGCAAGATCGGAGGCGAGCGTGGGGGCGTTGTAGGCACCGACGATGCCGATGGTCTTGCCCGCCCCCGCGGTCATGGACGTCGACCATCCGTACGCCGATTTCATCGCCGACGGCGACAGACCGTAGGGGCCGCTCGTCACGAACGGGGTCGTCGTTCCGTCGGCCTCGATCACATGGGCATCGCAGTGGACGGCTCCGGTCTTCGCCGAGGTGCAGACGCCGTGGTTGCGTCGTCCGGGACGCGCCTGGGCGCCCTGGACCCCGAAGCCGAGGACCATGGTCGCAGTGATGAGAAGGGTGGTGATGATTTTCGTCCGCATAGGCCGGTCCAGGTGAGGTCGGCCGCGCGCAGGCAGCGTTTGAGGCCCCCGAGGGGGTCCGTCCGGGTGATTTCGGGACTATCCCGGCACCACCCATTGACCCGCGGTCGACAATAAGACCAGCCGCAGGACAGGGACAGGATCGGGGGAAAACGGATGGAACACCGTAGGCTGCGCCGGACGATCCACATCGGACTCGCGATCACGATCTGCTCGATCGCGTTCATCGGGTCGAAAGCTTCGGCGGATACGACCAGTGATCCCGACCTCGCGGCGGCGCCCCCGGGACCTGCAGCGCCTGCAACGTCAGTACATCATTACCCGATCGGTGGCCCTGTCCGGCCGGCCCGGATCCACGCTAGTTACACGGCCGGCGCGTTGACGTACCACGGCGGTCCGGTCATGAGGACGACCCGTGTGCACCTGTTCTTCTGGGATCCGTCCGGGACATCGTTCCCGGCCGCGTACACGAACGGGATCGTCCGTTACTTCAGAGATCTCATCGCTGTTCAGCCGGCGCGCAGGAACGTCTACTCCGTCGCCCGTCAGTACGGCGCGAAGTACCAGATGACCGAACCCGCGCTCTGTCTGGTCCATACGAGCAAGTGCGCGAAAGCCTGGATCATCAGGGACGCGTATCCGAACTTCGGGTCTGGCGACTGCACGGTCAACGCGGGGTGGAGCGCGTGTCTCACCCAGACGGATATGACGAACGAGCTCGAGCACATCCGAACAAGCGAGCTTCACTTCGGTACCGGGACAACCGACATCAGTTTCGTCTTCCTGCCACCGAATGTTGACACGTGTGACCCCGCGTGTTTCTCGACGCCGGCCTTCTGTGCTTACCACAGCGCATACGCTTCTGGTACGAGCGGCGTCGTCTGGGCGAACATGCCATATGTCCCAGGCAGCGCATGCGACATCAACGAGTATCCGAACGGCAGTGTCGCGACGACGCCTGCGGATGGTGAGTACAGCGTCATCTCACATGAGCACAACGAGGCGATGACCGATCCACTTCCTGGATCCGGTTGGTTCAACGGGGATACAGCTCACGAGAACGGCGACCAGTGCGCGTACGTATTCGACCAGGCCAACACCATCGGCTTTGGCGTGTCGCCTGGAACAGGCCCGCTCTCGGGAACCCCGGGTCACTACTGGGATCAGAAGATCAACCATCACAAGTACCTGCTCCAGGAAGAGTGGAGCAACAGCTTCTTCGCGGCGTCCGGCAACACGGTGGGGTGCCTGCAGCACGGGTGATGCTGCCTTAGTCGTTACAGGACGAGTCGCAGTTGCTGTCGGAGTTCTCGCTTCCGTCCGGGCAGTGGTCGTTCCGCATCCGCGTGTGCGACTGCATCCCGTTGTCGGACGAATCCTTCGATAGCGACATCCCGCTGCACGTTCCCGGCTGAGGCGTCGTCGTCGTCCCGTCGATCACGGACATGCTCGCGCCGCCGTCGCTCGACGCCGTGACCGCCTCCGACGACGAGGGTGCCGACGCCGAGGCTTTCCCGATGACCGGTCCGATGTTCACGACGCCCGGCAAGTGCACGGACGGCTCAGCCGTCGGAAGGGGCACCGTCACGAGATTGTCCGTGGTCGCCGGAACGTCGTCGCTCGTCGTCCGGATGTCGGTGATGGAAGGGGCGCTTCGCGAGCCACCCGGGAGGAGGATGGCCAGTCCAACAACGAACACCGACAACAGCACCTTCCTCACACATCAAATGTAGGTCGCGCTCAGCGCGGATCGTTGGAACTTGGCACCAGGTTCGGATCGAACACGCTCACGCGTGCCGAAGCGCGATCCGCGCTTTCGCAACGAGATCGGCCCACGTCTGACGGCGCAGGCCCGTCAGCTCTTCGAGCTGCGCGTAGCTCGTCCCCTCGTCGAGCGCCGCCGCGGCCATCGTCCCGCGGAGCAGCGCGAGCGTCCGCGTCACGCCATGCAGCGCCTCCTGCAGTGCGTGTCGCCCGCCGGCGCCGTTCCGGAGCGCGACGATCTCGGTGACGGCGGCTTCGCTCGGCCACGCCGATGCGAGGTCCCGCAACCCCTCGCGCGCGATCTGGAGATCTGCCACGAGTGTCCCGATCTCGTCGTCGAGCTTCTCGAAGAGGTCTCCGCACGCCGTCCTCGACCCGTGCGTCGCACATCCGGAAACCGCAAGCACTCCCACGGTGGGTCCCCTCCTCCGCTTCGTACACGAACGATAGAAGAGCGTCCGGCCCTGTGCGTCCGTGCCGGGCGCGGGTGCCTTTGTGGGTACCTGCCTCCGCGCGGGTGACTTGACGCGTACCCGTATCCCGTACGGATGCCGCAGGCCTCTCCTGCGTCGCGAGCCTTGACGCATGGTCGCGGCACAGGCGGAGTCAGTCGCGCGGAGTGACTACGTCGCCGGGAGCGTCGTTCTCGGTTGGCGTTGGTTGCGCGCGCAGCGCGGCCGGTCCAACTGGCGAAAGCAGGACACCCGCTTCGCGGTCGCGACGGTGCTCATGGCCGCACTCAACCTCTACTTAGTCGTCGCGAACATCGGACTCGTCCCGTTGCCCCTCACCAGCGCGCCGACGGCGAAAGCCTTGCTCGTTCCGGCGATCGCGACGAGTCCACCGACCAGACTGTCGGCGAAGCTTCCCGTTGCCGCGGCGACGCTCGGCACGACGGTCACGGCAAAGGTCCCGCCGCGCAGCGTCGGGCCGCCCGTGAAGGCGCCGGACAAGACACCGCCGCACGTCGTGATCGAGACGCCGAACTCATCCGTCGTTGGGTCGAGCGGCAGCGCCACGCTCGACGGAACCGCGAGCGACGCTGCGTCCGGTGTTGCGTCGGTCACCGTGCGGTTCACGAACGAGACCGGGATGGTGACCGACGCGAAGGCCGACCTGCGGTGCAGGGATGCGTCGTACCGTTCGTGTACGTGGTCCGTCACGGCGCCCGAGACCGTGCGCGTGAACGACACGGCCGTCGCGACCGCGAGCGATCGGGCCGGGAACGAGGCGGAGTCGGCGCCCGTGACCTTTACGGCGCTCTAGGTCGGGTCGTCCGGATCGAGCACCGTCGACCGAACGGTGACGCGCGACGTCCTCATCTTCAGCGGTGCGAAGTGAGGGTTCGCGTAGTCGAACGTGTTCGCGTAGTCGTAGGCGGAAGAGTCGTTGCTGTTCAAGGGCGTGAGCCCGAAGGTGTGCTCCGCGTACGCGAGCATGCTGAGAGGCGTCGCGACACCGGAGTCCGTCGACCCCGGCTTCGCGTAGGGACTGATGATCACGACCGGGAGCCGGATGCCGAGTCCCGGCGGCGGCGCGACGTGATCGTAGAAGCAGCCGCAGTCGTCCCACGTGAGAAAGACAACCGTGGACGACCACTCGGGTCCGTGCTCGAGCGCTCCGATGAGCCCGCCGATCCAGTTGTCACCCTGCTTCATCGATGAACCGTTGTGCTGCGAGTTATCCGCGTTCGGTGTGACGATCGCGAAGTTCGGGAGCTTGCCATGACGCGCCGCAGCGACGATGCGGTTCGCAGGGTCGAGGTGCGCCTTCCGCTGCGAGTGCAAGCACTCGAAGAAACTCGGACAGATCGCCCATTCCCACCCCGTCGTCTGATACACGCGCTTCGTCCCATCCGGACGACCCCCGCCCGCGTAGATCTTCCACGAGAGACCGGCTTGCGAGAACCGGTCGAAGATGGTCGGCACATATGGCACCGGTGATGGACGGTACGGTCCTCGTCCGCGCGCGTCCGGCACGCACGAGGGTTCGGCACGGAACGTATGCCCGTCCGGCGACCACTGCGTCTCGCGGAACGAGTCGCATCCCCATCCCGGGCCGGCGCGCGAGGTGTGATGGCTCGGGTTGTTCCCATCGAAGCCATCGAGATCGGCCGATGCGAGGATCAGATGTCCGCCCCACGACGGCGACATAACGAACTCGAACGTCCGGTCGGACACGGCGAACCGTGTCGCGAGATGCGCGATGTTCGGGATCTCACGGGGGCCGAAGGTCGAGTAGCAACGAAGGTGCTCGACCCTTCGGCAACCGACGAGCTTGTCGAAGCCGTCCATCGCGCCGCCATCGACGGCGAGTCTCTGCGAGTGGTGATCGTGACGTACGCCCGGGACCTGTTCCAGAGCCCGTCGGAGCCTGATGACATGGCCGTTCGAAAGAGAACCGACCACTGCGCCGTCGCATGGGGCGCGGCCGAACGTTGCCGCCTCATGGCAGTAGCGTCCGAGGACGTTGTCGAAGCTGTGGTTCTCCTCGTCGATGATCACGATGTGCTGGACGGGGGAGGGGCCCGCGCCGGCGTCCGGCGCCCAGACCGCGGTCGCGACGAGTACGAGCAGGCAGACCTTCGTCGCCGTCCGGATCACGGCGGCGAGTCTACGACGAGGATGCAGGATGGGGTTCTCCCGCGAACTTCCGGGCGGGGTAGCGTCGTTCTCCCCGGCATGGGAAAGGTGATCCCCCTCGAGCGACCGTCCGAGCGGCGCCGACACACACGCCCCGACGACGCGCCGAAGCTCGGCGATTTCCGGTTCGAGGACGGTGAACTCGAGTGGCTCGCGGAGCGAGCGGGCCAGATCGCCTACCGGCGCTCGTTCACCGATACCGACCTCCGAGCCCTGATCCGGGCCATCACCCTCGCTCGAGCGACGGGCACGCTCGTCAAGGTGTCGGACACCGACGGTGACCTTGCCGTTGCCGTCGAACGCCGCCGGCGCGAGATCCTGGCCGACCTCGGCCTCTAGACCACGGCTTCCGCAGGAAAGCGAAAGGGCCCCCGGAGGGGCCCTTTCGTGTTTCGGAACTGCTGTGAGCTAGATGCTGATACCCGGGCTCACGTTCAGACCGGTGAAGGACGTGTCCGTGTTGAAGAACTTGCCATCACCGCTGCTCGTGTCCGAGTTCGTCGACGTGTTGGCGAGCACGAGGTCCGCCGAACCACCAGCCGACGTCACGACACCGGCAACCTCGCCGGCAACCGAGTCACCCGACGTCGCGGAAGCGTCCTGCGAGAGGGACCGCTTGTTGTCACCCTCCTGCACGTTGGACGCCGGAGCGCCGTTCAGAAGATCGGCCGCGGCGATACCCGTGGCCGACGCCTGGTTCAGCCCGACGAACGACGCGAAGTCGTTCCCCGAGCGGGCGTCGCCCGTCGAGATGTCAACGGTGTCCGACTTGTTCGTCGCATCGACAGACGCGGCGCCGGCGGAAACAACACCGAGCACCTGGCCGCCAACGCCGTCACCAGTCTTCGAAGTTGCCGTCTGGTTGGCGTCGAGGCTGTTGTCGCCCTCCTGCACGTTCGTCGCGGAAGCCGTGTTGAGCACGTCAGCCGCCACGCCCGTTGCAGACGAGGAGTTCAGACCCACGAACGCCGCGGCGTCGTTGAACGCACGCGCGTCGCCCGTTTCGATGTCGACGTTCGTCGAGGTGTTCGCGGCAACGATGCTGGCCGAGCCACCGCCGGACGTGACAACACCGATCACCTGACCGGCGACGCCGTCACCGCTCGTCGCGGTCAGCGTCTGGTTCAGGTTGTACTTGTTGTCACCTTCCTGCAGGTTCGTGACCGGGGAGGCGTTGAGAAGATCCGCCGCCGATCCGACAGCCGTGGTCGTGGACGAGTTGAGCCCGACGAACGCTGCGCTGTTGTTCGTGCCGCGCGCGTCGCCCGTCTGGACGTCCACGTGGTCTGACTTGTTGGTCGCATCCACGGAAGTCCGACCGGAGGACACCACGCCCGTGACCTGGCCGCCAACGGCGTCGCCGGACTTCGACGTGCCGTTCTGGCTCGTGCTGGCCTTGTTGTCGCCTTGCTGAACATTCGTGGCTGAGGCGTTGTTCGCCACGTCCGCGTGTGCCATGGTGCCGAGCACCGTCGCGGGCGCGAGAACGATCGCCGCCACTGCTACCCATCGAAATACTTTCGTCATAATTTTCGCACCTCCTTTCCCTGACCGAATGGCGCTTCCGGGCCTGTTGAGAAGCCCTTCTGCGCGCCACATGTCTATCACCGACCCTGGGGGTCGGCAAGCATTGTGACGATCCCGTGACAGTGCCGCCGCGGAGGCTCAGCGAGGGCGCGAGCGCTCGGCGCCGGGCCGGCGAGCGGTGGCCCGAGGTTCCGCCCGGACGATGCGCGCCCACTCGGGCATGCCCCGGTCCGTGATGGTCCCGGGGTCAGCGAGGGCTTCGTCCCGGCCGATGCCCGGGACGACCCAGTAGCGGATCGAGCCCCGGACGCTGACGAGGGCGAGGATCCGCCAGAGGCTCCGTGCGTATCGCTCGGCCCGGTCCGCCCCGTCCCACTCGTAGACACCCCGGTAGACGCCGCGGGAATCGTGATCCATCCAGAGCTTCGAAACGTACCCTCCGAACCCGGCGAACAGGATCGTATTGAGGATGCTCTCGACGCGGAAGAGCGCGTGACCGAACCCCCGGACGAACCTCAGGCGGAAGCCCACCACGAGCAGGCACGGATCGCTCGCGACGTGATCGGAGATCGTCTCGCGGAAGACCTCGGACGATGTGCCGTCCGCGAAGCGCAGCCACACCCCGCGACGCTCCCCGATCACATGGAACCGGCCCGTCACCAACATGGCCACGGTCGAAGCGATGCATCGCGCGATGGCGGGAACGGCGACCCGCAGCGACGCGGGTCTCTGCTCGTTCATGTCGTTATTGAAGGACGGCGAAGCTAAGCGGGCATCCGTGACGCGCACTGAAGGCAGCTCATCGCCGAAGCGTCAATCGTTCCGCACGGAGACCGGTGTCCCGAGCGGCAGCAGATGTGCGAGGTAGGTGATGTCTGCGTTGCTCATGCGGATGCAGCCGTGACTCACCTGACGTCCGATCGACCGCATGTCGTTCGTACCGTGGATCCCGATCACACCGCCGTCGGGCCAATGCACGAGGACGTTCGAGAACCCGTTGAGGCCGAGTACGTAGTGGCCGTAGATCGTGTTCTGGTTCGGGGGTCGGATGAGCTCTTTGATGTAGTACACGCCGGACGGCGTCGGTGTGTTGTCCTTCCCGACGCCGATCGCGAAGCGCCGGACGACCCGTTTGTCGACGAGCAGATCGAGGCGGAACGATCGCAGATACACGACGAGCGCATCGTGTATCCCCGTCACGCGTACAGCGGTCGCCGGCACCCAGCCCGAGGACCCGTTCGGCTTGATGGGAAGCATGACGCGATACCACGTGTGGCCACTCGTATCGCCTGCACTGCCCTCGACGAGGAACGTTTGCGGCGCGCCGTTCTCGTTCCGTCGCGGCAGGTGTGCGTGCACGGCGGACGATCCGCTCGGCGCTGTGTGCACGTCGACCGAAGGCGTCACGACGGTCGCCGCGTAGGACGGATACCCCTGCAGGACGGTTCCCGGCGACTTCGGCTGCGCACTCAAGCGGTTGAGGAGCGCGAGCACGATGATCAAGACCAGCACACCGGCGGCGACGACTCCGCCGAACGTCCCGTTGCGGTGCTCGTTCATGACGAAGCGAGAAGGGAGGGGACCGCTCGGCCCCCTCCCGATCTCAAGTCGCTCCTTCTATCCGGCGTGCTGCGGCGTGGTCGTCACCGCGGTCGCAGGCGATGCCGGCGGCGGTGTCGAAGTGAACGCACCGACGTCGAACGACGAGGACGGTGCGGGCGTCGGCGACGCAGCCTTCGTCGCCGCCGGTGTCGGCAGCGGCAGCGCCGGAAGCCCCGAAGGCTTCGGTGTGCCGGACGCGCTTGGTGTGGCCGACGCAGCGGGCGCCGTTGCTCCGGGGGGCGGTGTCTGTGCATGCGACGCGGTGACGCCGAACGCTCCGACCGCCCCGGCTGCGCCGATCGCCAGCGCTACGAGCTTCGTCCTGAGCTTCATGGGTCACCTCCTCCGTGAGCCGCTCTGGGCTCGCCCCCTACGGTTCCCCCATGCGCGGAGCGGAAACCTGGATCCGAGGGTTAAGGATCGTGATTCGGGGTAGGGGACCTAGTTGCTCTCGATCGTGACCGGCGTCCCGAGCGGGAGGATCGTCGCGAGCGCGTCGATGTCGGCGTTGAGCAGGTGGATGCACCCGTTGCTCGCGCGACGCCCGATGGTGCTCGGATCGTTGGTGCCGTGCAGCGCGATCTGTACGCCGCTCACGGCCGAGTAACCACTCAAGCCGAGGACGAAGTCGCCGTAGGGTGTGCCGCGCGTCGGCGGCCGGATCAGCTCCGTGACGTAGTACGCACCGAGCGGTGTCGGCGTCCGGTCGGAGCCGATCCCGATGCGGTAGCTCGTCACCACGCGGCCGTCCTTCGAGACGTCGAGCCGGAACGACCTGATGTGCGCCGTGACTGCGTAGCGGAGCCCGGAGACCTTCACGGCGGACGCGCGGATCCACCCCGTCGTTCCGTTCGGCTGTGTCGGCAGCCGCACGTGATACCAGCCGGCGGATGTTCCGAGGACGAGGAACGTCCGCGGCGCGCCGTAGGCGTTCGTCCGGGCGAGACGCGAGATCGTGGGCGCGGCTGCGTCCGGTGCCGAATGGACGTCGACGATCGAAACGACGGCCGTCGCTGCGTATGCCGGATAGCCGCGGAGTGGCGCGGCGCGTGCAGGCCTTGCGGAGCTCGGGACGTGCTTCGTCCGCACGGGCGCTGTCGTCGTGCGAGGTGACGGGCTCGGGCTGTGGGCGGCTGCGGGGACGACGACGGCCACGGCGCTTCGTCCGGCGGGGGCGCTTCGGCACGCGCCCACAGCGAGAGCAAGCACCGTGAACGCCGCGACACCCCAGGCCTTGCGCAACCCCATCTCCGATCCGGACCGGCACCGAAGGAACGGCCGAGGATACAAGCGACCCGGCGCGCATGGGGGCCGAGCTCCTCGATGTACCGTGAGAACGTGCCCACCTACCTACCGGTACGGACGATCCTCGGTCGCGTGCTCGCGGCCTTCGTGGTCGGGACGGCGACGCTCCTCCTGATGAAGCCCGACCCGGAGATGCACTGGGCGACGCCGCCCGCGAACGTGATCCGGGTGGCGCGGGATCGGTCGAGCGCGGCCGACCAGCTACGGCGACGCGGTCTGCGCGTCGGCTTGTACGTCGTCTAGCGTCCCGCGTTTCAAAGGAGAGATCGTTTCGGTTTCCGTCGCTTACGACGTTCGTACACGACGCCGAGACCGACGATCACCGCGGTGCCGGCCGACAGCGCGAACCCGAGGCGGAATCCCGGGGCGGTATACCGCATCCGAACGAGGGGTGTCCCGCTCGGAACGCGGAGCGTTTGGATCAAGCCGTCCGCGCGGAGCACGGGCTCCGTTCTTCCGTCGACGGTCGCCGTCCATCCCGGGAGCCAGCCCTGACTCACGAGGAGCATCGCCGGATGGTGCGCACGAACGGCGATGTCGAGCTCGCCCGGCGACCGCGCGACGATGCGCGCGCTTCCCGTCCCGACCCGCTGGTGCCGCGGGCACGAGCGACACGATCGTTCGAGCAGGACGACCCGCGACGGATCGAATGATCTCGCACCGGTGAGTCGCGCGGTGATGGCAGCGCGGGACTTGGTCGATACGTCGCCGATGAGGGACACTTCGGCCATCCGCGGCCTGTAGCGATACCGGACGACGTGTGTCCCTCGTATGTGAACGCGGTGACGAAGAAGTGTCGGTCCGAGCGGCAGCTCATCGCGTGTACTCGTGAGTACGACGGAGACCCTCAGGAGGTCGAGGACCTTACTGCGCGGCCGGATGATCGGCGCTGCGTCCGACACGGAGCCGTAGAAGGTCATCTTCCCGACCGCGGCCAGATAGTTCGAGGGGGCCAGGGAGTCGACCCCGTTCGCGGAGTAGATCTTCTGCGCGTCGGTGATGTCGACGAATGATTCGCCGAGATCGTCCGGAGCGTTGCCGATGTAGAGGTACCGTCGCGCGCCTTCGCGGTCGAATGGCAACGGCCCCCAGGGCGTCGACGATGACGCGATACGTCGCGCGTAGGCAGCTCCGTTCGGACTCCCGGTGCGCCAGTCGTGCCACCAGCCGAATGCGAAGACGAGATCAACGATGACAACCGCGATCAGCGCGGCGGAGAGGATCGTCCGGCGCCGGACGACGACGATGAGCGCGGCGGCGGTCGCGGCGAGACCGACGGGGAGCAGCACACTCCAGGCTGCGACGTGCCCGTCTGGGAGGAACCGCTGCACCGGTGCCAGGCGAGAGGCCGCGAGCGCCGCGGCGCCGATGCCGAGCGCGACGGCGACGCCCGAGAGACGGGGTATCCCCATCAACCGCTTCGTCCGGAGCTCTGCGAGTCCTCTCGCCGCGAGCATCGCGATCGCGAGATCGGTGGCAACGAGATATCTGCTCCAGGCGCGGAACTGTCCGAGGATCGGGATCGCATAGACGACGTGCGCGAGTGGCGTCGACGCACCGAGCGCCACGACCGCGGACGTCGCACCGATGATCACGAGTGCGAGCGTCCTGCGGTCGCGGTGCGAGCCGATGAGGCCGGCACCGGCGAGCACCAGCGTTGCTGCTCCTGGATAGCCGGTCATCTCGAGCAAGTTCCACGAGCCGTGATAGCCATGCGGGAACGGGCCGCTCTTGAACGCCCCGAACAGATAGGGGAACAGCAGCAGGAAGACGTGCGTCTTCGGGAGGGCATATGTCGTCGCGAAGCTGAACGACACCGTCGAACGAACGGTCGAGCCGACAAGTTTGAGGCTTGGCGCGAGCTGGATCGCTGCAAAGGCACCGGCTGCGGCGATCCCCAGCGCCGAGACCATCAGAGTCCTGCCGCGTGGGCGCGTCCGGTCGGTCAGTGCGACGAGAGCTGCGAATGCTGCGACAACGAGCACGTTGAACGTGAAGAGCTGGAAGTGTCCGGCGAGACATGACGCCGCCAGCGGCGCCGCTGCGCCGGCGAGGCGCTTCCATGTGAACGAGTCGCGGAGCCGGTCGATCCCGACGACACACCACGGCAGCCAGGAGACGACGGCCAGGAGGTCCTGGTGGCCGATGTGCGCGAAGAGGAACCCACACAACCCGAACGCGACTCCGCCCAGTGTCGCCGCGACATCGTCTTCGTACAGCCGCCGCGCGAGAGCGCGCGCTCCGAGTCCGGCGATGCAGAAATGCGCGATGACGTAGAGGTTGTTGGCTACGCCGAACGGCAGCACAACGAAGAGCCACGTGGGCGGGTAGAGAACTCCGGCCTGACCGATCGCCAGGAGCGGGAAGCCGGAGAAGACGTACGGATCCCATAGAGGGATGCGGCCCGTTCGCCAGATATGTGCAGCGACGATGTGCCACGGCAGGTAGTCATGCCAGGCATCGTTCGGCGCGATGAGCGAACCCCGGAGCAGTGCGGTTCCGAAGACCGCGATCGGTGCGAGCAACGTGATGAGCGGCGATCCGAGGATCGATCGCCGGCTCGTCGATGGGCTACGCACGTTGTCGAGCGAAGACGTATCGCAGGCTGTCGACGTCCGCTGCCTCCGCGATGTTCACGAAGGGACGGACCAGCGCCGCCGCGCTGAACATCAACACCGCCACGACCTTGAGACGGGCCAGTCCTCGAACACGCCGCCAGTTGCGGAAGACGCGCAGGACGGGTTCACGCCACGAGAAGAAGAGTGGCATCTCGATCGCGACGTCGAAGTCAAGACCTCGAAGCCGCCGGACGATCCCGTCGACGTCGCCGCCATGACATTCGATGACGAGTGTGTGGATCGCACGAAGGGCGCCGTCCGAAGCCGCCTCGACGGCTTCGAACTCCGCGCCTTCGATATTCATCTTGAGGAGATCGACCGGACCGTAACTGGCGATGAGCTCGTCGATCGTCACTGTCGTGACTCGACTGCCGGCCTCCAGGGGACCGGTGATGGTCGCGCTGATGCTGTCACGACCACTCATCGTGACTTCGCTGCCCGCGACGCCGGCGACGGCTCGGTTGAGGCAAACGATGTTGTCCATCCTGGAACTCGCGACGTTCGCGTCGAGCATCGCGTACATCGCGGGATGCGCCTCGACCGCGACGACCTTATTGCCATGAGCCGCAGCGCTGAGGGAAAAGAGCCCGGCATGCGCGCCGGCGTCCAGCACCGTTCCGTGGACATCGTCCAGCCGAAGGCCCGAGCGTTCGTACGCGCGGAGCAGGAGAACGAAGAGGACGCCGCTCCACAGAGCATCGTCCGGCACGACCGCCCGGATCGTCCGGCCGTTTTCGCGGAAGGCGATCGCCACATCCCTGCCGCGGACACCGATCATCCGCCCGAGCAAGGCCTCGAGTCGCGAACGCGAGACGAGTGCGGAGCGAGCGTGACGCGGACCTTGAGCCGTCATCGGCCGGACGCTGTACCAACCATGAGGTGATGGGGATGGACGTGGCCGCGCGCCAACGGGATTTCCACAACCTCGAGACCCGCATCCCGCATCGATCCCACGATCTGTTCGGGAGGCGCGAACGATCGACGATCTCCTTTGGTCACTCGCAGCACTCGTACCATCGCGTCCTCCTGCAGTGCCGTCAGACGGTACTTCCACGATGGGGTCAGCGCGGTCTCTTTCACCACCAAGCGGCCGCCGGGTTTGAGGACGGCCGCTGCCTGCGCGAGTACGCGTCTCTGACGGTCCGGCGATAGCAGGTACAGGACGTCGACGATGACGACGGTGTCGAAGGATCCCGACAACGGTTCGTCCGGCGTGGCGACCCGCAACGTCACCGCGTCGGGATCGCGAAGCCCTCGCCTCGCCTTTTCCGCGATAGCGATCTTCCGAGCGTCGACATCGATGCCGACGACCGATCGCGCCGGCGACGACAAGCCGAGATACATCGCGAACGCGCCGTGTCCACATCCGACGTCGAGCACGTGGCCATCGGCCGTGACGTGGGCCGCAACGGCCTCGAACGGGCAAGATCGCAGACGCAACCAGATGTGCAACCGGTCGGGGAGTGGAACGTCGCCGTAGAGCTTCATGACGGCGCGGTCGAGGGAGCGATCCGCGGGCACCCTAGCTCTGCGATGTCTGCGACCGAAGGTCGTCGTAGGTCGCGAGCGTGAATCCACGTTGCGCGACGAGATCGGCAACAGACCGTGACGTCAAGGCTGCGAGCTCCGCGCTCCACGCGAAGCCCCATCGGTAGCGCTCCCGTTCAGGGTCGTCCGACTCGCCGGGGTGGACGACGATCTCCGCACTCGAAGCGAGGTCCGCCGCGAGAGCTCCGAGTACCTGCGCGATCGCCGGGGCTTCGAGCGTGCCGGCTTCGTCGAGCCCGGCCATCGTGCCGGTCATCGCGAGGTCGGCGTGTGCGGAGCGCCGTTCAAGACCGCGCGCCAACCGGCGAACGCCGATGCCGACGGGGGTGCGGCGGCGCGAGCGCGGGACCCTGATCGCGCCGATCTCGGAACGCGCCGCAAGTTCCACCACGACGCGCGCGACGTCGGGCCACATGTGGATGTGCTGATGTGTGTCCACGTGCGAGATCGGTCGGCCCAGATCCGACAAAGCCGAGAGTTGCGCGGAGAACTCGGCGCGCAGATCGGCCGGGTCGATGCGTTTGGCGGCGAGCCGCGCGACGAGCGTGCGCCACGAGCGAGCGAAGCGTCCGCGTCCGTCGACGAGCGTCGGGATCTCCGCGGCCGTGAGCAGCGGCGGATCTTCTCCGACCGCGCAGAGGTGCGCACCGATACCAAGGTCGGGTGCGTCATCCAACCAGGCCGCCGCGCTCCCAAACGCTGGGCCCACCGCGAGGACGGACGTGCTCGTGACGATTCCTTCCCGATGGCCCCGGATGATCCCGAGGCTGATGCCGCGGGTCAGTCCGTAGTCGTCGGCATTCACGATGAGGAGGCGTGGCGAAGCTCCTGTCACGTCGTCGCCCGAGCGGCTCGCACCGCGGCCCATCGAGGCGAGCGCCGGAACGCGTAGCCCTCACGCAGGATCTTCAAGATCACCGGGAGCGACGACAGGGTGGAGATGCCGTGTGTCCGTGGTTGGTAGCGGACGCCGTGTTGGACGATCCGATATCCGAGGCGATCCGACAGGATCATCATCTCAGCGTCGATGAACGAGCCCTCGCTCTGCAGCTGCATCCGATCGACGACCTCTCGGCGGAAGATCTTGAACGCGAAGTTCACATCGGTGGTCCGAAGACCGAAGACGAGCCGGACGAGGCCGTTGTACGCGAACGAGTAACACGTTCGGCGGAAACCTTCGGACGTTCGGTTCGTCCTGTACGCGCTGAAGACATCCGCTCCTCCCTCCGTGATCGTCGTGCACGCTCGTTCGAGTTCGCCGAGATCGAAGGGGAGGTCGCCGTCCATGTACAACACGAGCGAACCGCGAACCGCCCCGAAGGCGCTTCGGATCGCCTCTCCCAAGCCCTGGTTCTCTTTGTGGTGCAGGACGCGGATATGGGGATCGACCGCGGCCGAGGCGTCGAGGATCTGCGGGGTCGTATCGGTCGAGCCGTCGTCCACGACGATCAGCTCGTAGTCAGAGATCACGTCCGACGCAACGAGGTCATCGCACGCACGCACAACTCCGTCGATGGTCTGCGCAGCGAGCGCTTCCTCGTTGTACATGGGTACGGCGATGCTCAGCATCTCCTCGCTCATCCGCGCACCCACCCAACCGGTTCGTGATGGCGCATGCGCCCTCCTCCGGCCTGCCCGCGGCGATGATACGCGACGGATCGCTGGATCTATGTGAAGAAGTGGAGGAACTTGTCAGCGGCGCCCCGACCGCCCTGTGCTCGGATGCGCGACCGACGGCGGACGCTCGCGCTACGGTGCACGCGGCCTCATGACGATCGTCTCGACCTACAGCCCGCGACGCCGGCGACGATTCATCGCCCTGATCGGCGTCGTCGTTGTCACGATCCTCGCCGTGACGTTCCGGACGGTCCTGCTCCGGACGCAGCTACATCCATCGTGTTCGGTCGCGAGCTCGAGCGGCGATACGTACCGGCTCGATCCCGAGCAAGCGCAGAACGCGTCGATCATCGCGGCCGAAGGTCACCGCCTCGGCGTCGCCGACCATGGCGTGACGGTGGCGATCGCCGCGGCGCTGCAGGAGACGAACCTCCGCAACCTCTCGTACGGCGACCGCGATTCGCGTGGGCTCTTCCAGCAGCGGCCGTCGCAAGGCTGGGGGACTCCGGCCGAACTCATGGACCCCGCGTTCGCGGCGACGGCCTTCTATCGGAAGCTGTTCACGGTTCCCGGGTGGGGATCGATGGCCGTCAGTGACGCCGCCCAGCGTGTGCAGCGCAGCGCGAACCCGCAGGCGTACGCCGAATGGGAGCCGCGAGCGCGCGCACTCGCCCGTGCGCTGACGGGAGAGGTCGCCGGCGGTCTCGCGTGCAGGTTCCGGACCTTCGACTCCTCGCCACCGGCGGCCGGCGCGCTGACGCAAGCTGCGTCGGCGCAGTTCGGATCGGCGGTCCTCGGCGTTCCGGTCGGGACGAAGCTCGGTTGGGCCGTCGCGGCCTGGTCCGTCGCGCACGCCTACCGGTACCACGTAGCGTCTGTTACGTACGCGGGACGTCGCTGGGTCGCATCGCGTGGAACATGGACAAACGTTCCGTCGGTGAGCGACAACGTCATGATCACCGGTTGACAGACGTCATCGGGTCCAGCCTTTCGACGTCCGATGCCCGCTTTTGACGGCGCTTCCTGAGCGACGAACGCTCTCAGCGGTCGACGTCCGCGGTGTTCTCGTCCGCCCGATCCTCAGCGCTTGCGCGGAGCGCTTGCGCTTCTCCGGCTCGGCGCTCGTGTACGCTGTACCAGATCAACAGTCCGATAACTCCCCATCCGAGGATGGGCGTGACGGCGAGGAATCGTCCGGTCGGCATCGTGTAGGCGAGTACCGTCCGGACGGCGGCTTCACAGAGCAAGCCGACGCCCCAGACGGCCGTGACGCGCTTGAACCGACCGGCCGCCCCCGGTCGATACCAGATCGTGTTGAACTCCTCGACGGCGGCGGGCTCACCACCGGTCGCGAAGACCCGTCCGAGATAGAACATCGCCGGACGAGGCGCCAGCAGCGTCGCAAGGCACACGACGCCGAAGGCTCCCGTGAAGACCGACTCGCGCAGCTTGAGCAGCATCACGTTCCCGTGGAAGACGATCGCACCGAGTAGTCCGATGACGATGCCGAAGAGCGCGATGACGCCGATGGGCTCAAAACGTCCCTTGCGGACGCGCTCGATGGCGATGTCGATGAGCGGGAAGACCATGACCGCCGCAAGGGCGATCGCATCCGAGCCGACGTGAGGACGAAGCAACGTGTATCCGACGAACGGGAGGACGCCCGCGAGGAGGGCCTTCGGTCCGAGCTCTCGGAGACTCGGTACCATCCGCGCCGTCTGAACGGATCGCACCGGAGGCTCGGCGCTACCTTCTGCCCCGGACATCCGCGATCAGGCCTGTGCGACGACTTCGTACACCTGGTTGTAGGCGATCGTCACGGCACTGCCGGGCGGTGGGGTGACGCCCTGCGACATGGCCTCGGCCTGCTCCTTGGTGTCGAAGAGCGCGATCGAGTGGCCGAAGGTGCCGTCCTCGGTTCCGAGCCACGTGCCGCTCACGAACCCCGGCGCCGCCTTGACCATCGGGATGATGTTGGCCTTCAGTTCCTCAACCGCGTCGTCGCGGCGGCCCTCGGCGATCTTGACGGTGATGACGACGGCGTGCATGAGCGCCTCCTCTCGCTGGGTACCAACGTTCCGAGTCTAGGCACCATATGCAATCCCTCCCGGAGCCTCGGCCGTATATCCATCGTGAGGGCGTGAGTTCGTCCGGCTAGTGACGACAACGAAGAAGGAGGGCCTGTGAAGCTCTTGACCCGCGCTGTTCCCCTGTTCCTGATCGCGCTCGTCGCGTGCTCGAAGTCGACGAGCTCAACCATCGCGTCATCCTCGCCGGAGGCGTCTGTACCAGCAGCGACGAGCGCCGCGCCGGCTGTTGCGAGCGCGTCGTGCGCGAGCCTGTCGCATCTCACGCCGCTCACCGACAAAGGCGTGAAGACGGCGACGGGAAGCACGTTCGCGCTTGAAGCGGACAACGACAACGGCCAGTTCTACTTCAACCCGTCGTGCGTGAAGTCGACCGGTGGAACCCTCACGATCACGGTCAAGAACGTCGGCAACGTCGAGCACAACTTCTCGATCGCGAGCCTCAAGATCAACAAAGACATACCGAAGGGCCAGAGCGTCACGGTGAGCGTGAAGCTCCCGACGTCCGGGACGCTCGCGTTCTTCTGCGAGTACCACCACACGTCCGGTATGCAGGGCGCGTTCATCGTCGGCTGATGCGACGTTTCCTGAGCGTCGTCGCGATCGCGTTCGTCTTCCTCGCGGTGCCGTTCGCCGCGAGTGCCGCGAGCAAGAGCGTGTCCATCCAAGGCGCACCGTCATGCGGTTCATCGTCGTTCTGCTTCACACCGGGCACGGTCAACGCCAAGGTTGGAGACAAGGTGACGTGGACGAACACGTCAACGGCGCCGCACACGGTGACGCGCTGTACGACGTCGGCGTGCAGCGGTACGAGCGGCGGTAGCGGCGGTCAGTCCGGGCCGAACAGTCCGCAGATCTCGCAGAACGGGACGTTCAGCATGACGTTCACGAAGCCGGGGAACTACGTCTACTACTGCATGATCCACGGCTATTCGACGATGCACGGGACGATCCATGTGACCGCGGCGGCGACGCCGGCGCCGACGACGCCGAGTCCCACCGTCAAGCCGACGGCCGCCCCGACGGCGACGACGCCTACGCCTTCCTCAGCTGTTGCGGCCGCTGCCGCGACGCCCGCCTCGACGCTTCCGAAATCGGGACGGAACGTCCGTCCCTACCTCTTGTGGGCGGCGGTCCTCATCGAATGGGGGAGCCTCATGGTCATCGTGTCGTCGCTCGTCCGCGTCGTCCGGCGTTAAGAGCGACCGCGTCCGTCTCGACGCACGTATCGATCAGGGAGCGGCGAGTCCTAGATCGAAAGAGGAGCCAGGCCATCGCGCCCGGCTCCTCTTTCGTCGATCGAACCTCCGCTACGGCGCCATGCGGACGACGCGTGATTCAAGGCTGTCCGTTGCGGTCGTCAGATCGACGATCGACAAGATCAGCTTCCGGTCGGCTCGCGGCACGTGGAGGGAGACGCGTCTCCGGAAGCTGCCGTCGTTGTTCGCGGTAGCGGTGCCGGTCGACACGATCTCGTTGCAGTGGCCGGGAGTCGTCGGGGACACGATGTCCACGTAGTAGCTGTCCAAGGACCCGAGAGCGTTGGGCCCTCCGACGAACACAGCAACGAGGGTCCCGCCGGTGCGGGACGCCCTGACCGTACCTTCCCTGGTCGTATTCGTTCCGTTGCATGTTGCTCCGTCCCGGAAGAGACCAGTCTTGACACTCGAACTGGCCGAAGACGGCAACGCCGTCGCGACTATCATTGCCGTCGCGAGAGCTAGCGTTCTCAACGTCTTGCGCATCCCTTCCCCTCCTTCGCCACTTGACGACTTGTCAACGGCACACTATCGCGGGCTGCCTTGGACGCCTAGTGGCGGAGACGCCAACGACACGCTGCCTCGCAAGGATTGCTTTGGAACGTGACGCGCCGGTATCCGGTGTTTCGGCATGATCCGGACAAGCGAAAGCGACGGCCATAGGCCGCCGCTTCGCTGCGGAGGGGTGCGCCTGCTGACGTTGGGTCGGCCGCTAGGGGGCGCACCTTACGTTAGATACCGTCGTCTTCACCGGGTTGCTTTAACGCGCGGGGTACCTCGGCTCTCCCGTTGGTCGCAATGTCTCCTGGGCGGAGGCAACCGCCAGTCTCTTAGGTGAGGTCGGCGGGTGGATCGAAGACGACCAGTTCAGCCGACTCGATCGCGTCCTCGTCGAAGGCGAGGGTGTTGCGCTCTTCTCCTTCGAGGTCCGGACTCCGGAAAACGAGCCCCGCTTCAGATCGCTCGAGGAACTCAAGTCCTTCGAACGTCGTCGGCGGGTTGTCGTCCTCGCCGGCTACCACGAGGTCGTAGAAGGAACCCGGTTGCAGTTCGTCCATTCGGGCCGAGCGTAGGTTGTCGCGCCGAAGAGGTGCAACCCGACGGTCGGGTTCTGTGTCGGTTGTCGCTTCCTATCCCCGCCCAAGCGAAGACGACGCGTAGGGCCTGAGTGCGGGCGCGCCGACGTCGACGTCAGAGGCGGCGCCCCGAATTGAACGGGGGTAGAGGGATTTGCAGTCCCTTGCCTAGCCACTCGGCCACGCCGCCGGAGCAGGAGCAAGGGTACCCGACCGATTCGGGGGTGGTGGGCGACCGACCGCAGGTCTACGATGACCAGAACGTCGGGCGACGAAGGAGTCCTCATATGCGTGCGAAGCCTCGTATCGCGATCGCTGTTGTCGTGGCCGTTGCCGCTGCCGGATTCGCGTTCCTCGCCCCTTCGAGGGCGGCGACGCCAGTGGTGTTCTTCTCCGGCGACGTCCTCGCCGACCACGGGTCGAACTTCGGTGTCAAAGCGTTCAACTCGAAAGGCCATGCCATCAACGTAACGGTGACGGTCTTCCGACTCGACGGGACGCAGCCCTCTGGGAGCCCTTTCTCCTTCAACGTTCCCGCCCACCAGACGCACGTGTTCAACTTCGTCGTCCCTGGCGTCGTCGGCAACTGCGAATGCACGGCCCGGGTGCGCGCTGCTTCGGGTGGCATCTTCCCGAGCCTTCAGTACATCCCGGCGGGTGCGACGCAACAGGTGGACGTCCCAGCGGGTTCGTTCCGCAAGACATCGACGACGCAGCAGAACTTCTTCTCGGGTGACGTGCTCGCCGACCATGCGTCGAACTTCGGCGTCAAGGCGCACAACTCGACGAACCACAATATCTCCGTCGCCGCGCACGTCTTCCGCCTCGATGGAAGCGAGGTGGCCGCGCTCAGTCCCGTCTCGATCCTTCCGCACCAGACGCACGTCTTCAATTTTTCCGTGCCCGGTGTTGTCGGGAACTGCGAATGCACAGCGCGGATCTTCGCCGCGAAGCCGGGCATCATCCCGAGCCTGCAGTACATCCCGGCGGGTGCAACGCAGCAGGTAGATGTCCCCGCCGGCGCTTGGCAGTAACTACAACGGGTCGACGTGGTCGAGGATCGCCGTGTACTGCGTCATGTAGTTGAACGTGCTCGGCCCGAACTTCTTCGACCCCTTGAAGTCCTCGGTCCACTTGAGCCAGATGTTGCCTTCGGGTGAGTACCAGTAGGTGCGCGTGCGGTTGACGTTCTCGCTCCCGCCGGGCTCGCTCTGCCGGTGGATCTGGACGACCCACGTCCGAAACGTCCGGTTGAGCACCTTCAGGTTCTCCTGACGGAGCACGCCGACCGACCAATCCTCGACGCGTGACGTTGTTCCGTCCGGGGCGGTGGCCGTGCTCTTGCCGGTGACGACCTTGCCTATCTTCAGCGGAAGCGGGATCTGCAGCATCGGCGGCGCGTAGCTCGCCTCGTCGCTCTGCGAGAAGCCGGGGCCGAACGTGATGTCCCCGGCTTCGTATGTGAAGGCGACCCCGGACGATGTGTACTGGACGATCTCGCGTTCGGTGTGCTGGCTCGAGAACGCGAGATCGAACACGAACTCATTCGGTTTCAGATTCGCGCTATTCGGACGATCGACGGTTGTCGTCATCTCCGGCGGATAGCTGCGGCTCCCGAAGGGCTGCGCGCTCTCCGTGCCGTTCACCTTGTACACGTAGTGACCGAGGGGTGGGTATCGATCGGCCGCGGTGCTGGTATGCCGCTTGTCGGTGGGAGCCGTCAGGACCGCACTCGAGATGGATGCGCTCGAGTTGAGGGGTGTCGGAGACGGCGTCGGGACGTTGAGGTTCTGACTCTGGAGTTGCCGTCCGCTGAAGCTGCCGCCACGGGAGAAGCTCGGTGGACGTCCCGCGCGGAAGTTCGTCTGATACAGGAGCGCGCCGGATGCGAGCGCGGTGATGAGCGCGAAGGAGAACGCGGCTCGCAAACCACCATGCGCTTCAATCATCGGACGTGAGTGTGCATGAAAAGCAACGCCGATGAGCCGGTCGGAGGTTCCCTAGCGAGGGGTGAAAGTGGGGAACGGGGTCGGAGAGTTGTGGCTGTCCTGGAAGTTCTCTTCGCTTCGACGTTGCTGGTCTTCGCGGCAGCGCTCGCGCGCGTCGATGTTGTCGAAGCCGTCGCACGGATCGTCGTTCGGACCGGGTGTCGGAGCCGGCGTCACGCCCGGTGGGAGAGCGGGTGTGGCCGGTGTCGCGGGGTTCGCGACAGCAGGGTTCGGCGTCGCCGGCGCGGCCGGTGTGGGAACGCTCGAAGAGGAGCCGAGCTCGCCGTTCCGCAGACCGGGCAGATCCAAGCCGGACGGCGTCGACGAGGACGTGGCAGAGACCGGCCTGGCGTTCGTGAGCGCATGGTCCGTCGGGATCAGCAGCGGGACGAGCGCGAGCGCAGGGACAAGCAGGAGCCACCTCTTCACAGACAAAGACTACGCCCGCGCGGGCCGGAACTCTAGGTTCTCGCCGGGACGCCGAGCTTCTCGTCGATCCAACCCACCCCGCGCGGCGTATACGTCACCGGCTCGGCGCGCCCGGATCGCAGGTAGGCGATGGTGAGCTTGCATGGCCCTTTCACATACCCGAGGACCGCGAGCGCTTCCGCGTACAGCTCGAGCTGCGCGATCTCCGCGTCCCCTTCGCCCGTCTTCCAGTCCACGATCTCGAGCGTGCCGTCGCCGTCTTCGTACACGGCGTCGATCCGTCCGCGGATCAGGTAGCCGCTCGGCAGCTTGAGCATGAACGGGACCTCGACCGCCGGCTCGCCGCTGCTGAGTTCGAATAGCCGGCGATCCTCGTAACCGAGCTTCGCGTAGTTCTCGCGCATCGTCGCGACGCTCGTGCGATCGGGAGGCGGCGACGTCACATCGAGCGCGTCCTCGTCGGCGACGCCGATCAGGCCGCGTCCCTTCTCTTCGATCCATCCGTGCACCTCGATCCCGACACGTTGCGCCTCCGTCGGTCGCTGCGGCAGCGGATGGAGAACCGCATCGGCGTGTTCTTTCCCGATCGCGATGCGCACGGCCGCCGTCGCCGCGAGCGATCGGTGGCGCACCGGCGGTGGTTCGTCCACCGGCTCGGACTCGAGCGCTTCGATCGCTCGGAGGTGTTCGCTGTACAGCGCGCGCGACTCCGCGGTTTCGAGGATGTGGTCGACACCGCCGTTCGAGATAAGCGCGTCGACGGTCTCGATCCACGGACGTGCCTGCGCGTCGAACGCTTCCGGCGGCCACACGAGACGCCGGCGCATCGATTCGACGACGGGGTTCGTCGCGTCCGGCGGTTCGTCCGTGTGACCGGGGATCGTCTCGACCAGATCGGCGTTCTGCGGGTCGCGGATCTCCTTCAGGAAGGCCGACGGACCTTTCGGTGTGTCCTCGGATGCGTACCAGTGCGCGGCCGTGCAGTAGAGGCGCTTGCGCGCGCGAGTGATGCCGACGTAGAGCAGTCGGCGTTCGTCCTCTTCCGCCCGCTTTTTGAGCGCGTCGCGGTACGTCTTCATCTTCCCCTCGAACTCCGGGAGGCTCCCTTTGTCCTTCCGGACGCCCGGTGGCAACTGCTTCGTCGCGGTGAGGGGGTTCGACAGTCGCAGGTCGGGGAACACGGAGTTCTTCTGGAGACCGTCCCACTGACTGATGTCCTGTGATGCAGCGATGTGCGGGATGAACACGACGTCGAACTCGAGTCCTTTGGCCTTGTGGATCGTCAGGACCTTGACCGAATCCGTCGACGCCGTCGTCGCGAGCGGGATCGGGTCTTCCGATTGCTCGGCGACGTCGAGGAAGTCGAGGAACGTCCCGAGGTTCGCATCTCCTTCGAGCGGCGAGAACTCCGAACACACGCCGATGAATCCGTTGAGGTTCTCGCGCATAGCCGACGCGCTTCGTGCGGCCGATGCCGCGAGAGCGTCGGCGACCCCTGTCCGGTCGGCGATCGCCTGCACGAGTTGCTGCAGACCCCTCGAGATGAGCGGACGAAGCTCTTCGAGCACGGCGAAGAACTCGTGGATGCGAGTGCGCGCCTCGTCGCTCACACCTTCGATCTCGTCGACGTGCGCGAGAGCTTCCATCATCGAGAACTGCACCTCGCCTGGATCGGGCTCGTCGACGTCGTACGTCTCCCTCGCGGCCTCCATGAGCTCGTAGTTCTTCTGCGCCTGCCACCGCGAGATCGGTGCGAGGTCGCGGTAGTGGATGCGGAACCGGGGGCCGAGCAGGATGCGCGCGGCCCAGCGGTTCGTCCGGTACGTCGGGTCGGACAGCACCTGCATCCACGCGATCACGTCGGTGACCGCCGGCACCTTGAGCAGTCCGCCGAGATCGGGCATCTCGAAGGGGATG
>Ga0307469_10000027_pt1 | contig 61452 bp, 56 predicted proteins | sample atmos_gasesAM2C__FD_203084 | JGI IMG/M metagenome (GOLD analysis project Ga0307469, IMG submission 203084) | Hardwood forest soil microbial communities from Morgan-Monroe State Forest, Indiana, United States - atmos_gasesAM2C_515 | ecosystem: Environmental > Terrestrial > Soil > Temperate... | reverse complement strand
TAAGGGCCCAGGTTAGGTCGATCGTTGGGTCCGATCTATATCCGGTATGGGAAACCACGATCCCGCGATCGGCAGCCGCAACGACGTCGATCGAGGCGTTTCCCGGCCCCGTCGAGGCGATGAACTTCAGATTGGGCAGGCGCTCGAGGACGTTGCGCGGTAGCTGGGTGCGCTCACGCATAACGCAGATGATGTCAAACGGAAGCAAGCGCTCGATCACGGCATCCGTATCGTCCAGGTGATCTTGAAATACCGTGATATCGGCTCGACCGCTGAGCACGGACCAATCAGCGCTCTCGAGCGCTGCATTTTGGTAGTCGTCCAGGACAGCGATTTTGTATTTCATGGTTCGACCCAAGTGTCTCTATCTCTCGGTCCATTGATCGGTGAATATCACCGGCGCCCAGCTATAGCCGCTCCCCTCCTTGTGCAAGCGACCCAGGGGCGGGAAAAATGACATATGCGGCGCCGCGATCAAAACACCCTCGCGCGCGAGCCTGCGCAGCAATTGACGCCGCGTCGCCGCAGCCGCAGTCTGGTCGATGTCGAAAATCGCGGTGATCTCGGGATGCTGCAGCTGGACGCGCTGTGCATGGACGATGTCGCCCCAAAACAGGATTCTTTGTCCCTTCGACGAAAACTCATAGCCGGTATGTCCCGGGGTATGGCCTGGCAGCGGGACGAGTTGCATGCCGTCGACGATTGGCTCGGAGCCGCTGAACGTGTGCCACTTGCCGGCCTTGATATAAGGCGCTGCGATGGCTTGCGCACTCTGGAAGAACGGTTGCGCATCCTTTGGCGCCTTGGCAGCGATTTCCGGCGACAGCCAAAAGTCGCTTTCTGCTTTCGCGACGTAGACCTCGGCATTTGGAAAGACGCGCTTTCCGTCCTGAGTGGTGAGACCGCCGACGTGATCGGAGTGGAGGTGCGTCACCAAAACGAGGTCGACTTCTTCCGGCGTGTAGCCTGCGCTGCGAAGGCTGCCGCCCAAGCGTCCGAGGGCTTCGCCACCCCACCAGGTGCCGGCACCCGCATCGACGAGAATTAGTTGCTTCCCGGTGTTGACCAGGAAGCCCGAATCAACAACACCCAGCATGTGCGGATCTTCGTGCAGTGCCTTTACGACACCGTCCATCGTCACCTTCTTTCCATTTAGCCAATGCGGATCGAATACGGCGGAGCCATCGAATAGGGCCGTCACTTCGATATCGCCGACCTTCATCCGGTAGAAACCCGGCACCTGATCGTGGTGCTGAGGTGCAGCAGCCAGAGCTGCATTCGGAGCGGCGACAAGGTTGGCTAGCGCTGCCAGCAGAGCGGCGGCGAAGCGCATCGAATTTCGCTTGAGCATGTTTATTCTCCTCACGTGCAATATGATGCTAATCATATTAGAAGGCGAACGCGAAAGGCCGATGGCTGGCAGGGCCCACATGTCAGTGGCCTGCCGCGCCCGGTCTGTCGTACTGCTGGATCAACGATTTCCGCGCGGCCGAGAGCACCGCACGCCCCTCGGCGTTGCTCCCCAGCGCGCGCGCGAGCTGTAGCGATCCGACGAGCGTGCCGGCTACTACGCTCGCCGTCGCGCGCGGCGCCGCGGGTAGCGTGGAGCGCACGAAAGCGATGAGGCGCTGCACCCAAACCGCGGACGCCTCGCGCACGATCTCCGACTGGCGCGGCATGTCGCAGCCCAGCGCGGCGACCGGGCACCCGGTTTCCAGCGACGAGAGATGATCATCCGCGAGATAGGTTTCGACAAGCGAACGGAATGCGCTGACGCCCTTCCCGGCTCGCAACTTGGCGCCGCGCGTCAAGGCTAAGCTCTGGCGACCCGCGCGTTCGAGCGCCTCGACGAGCAGCGCCTCGCGCGAATCGAAGTGAGCGTAGAAGCCGCCGTGCGTTAGGCCGGCTTCCTTCATCACGTCGGCCACGCCGACACCTGCGTAGCCGTGCCTGTGGATCGCGCGTGCGGCGGCATCGACGATGCGCTCGTGCGTCTCTTCCTTGCGGCTGTTGGGAGTGCGGCCCATCGGGTCGTTGGATGAATATGATCATCATCATATTCCGTTCATTGACGCTTGTCAAGGTGCATGCGCGATGCGGAGGCGGGCGCTCGGGCTTGCGGCACTGCGCCGGACGCATTGATTCAGGAGATGTTGGTAACGCGTGCTCTCCAATGTTCACTTCGGGTCGATAGCAGACATTGAGCGCGTGTACCGCATCACTTCCGGCAACGCCACCGGACCAACCCGAGGATCAGCCGTGCTTCGCTAGTAGCTAAAACCTCCGCATCGGGCCGCCCGTTGGCCCGGACGGACGCAGCGAGCGCTGCAGGTTCTCAATGGTGCGCAGCTGCAGTCTCTTCACCGGCGAAGGCGGGCTTTTTTCGTCCGGGATCTCGGTGCCGTAGCCGGGCTTGTCGATGGTCACGCTGCCGAATTTGTTCGCCACGACGATGGCGTTGCCGGCGTCCGACCCTTCCGGCTCGAGCAGCGCCACTTTGGCGGAAGCATCCACGGTTTTCCCGTCCTTTTGCTGTCGCTCGGTCACTTCGCCTTCGAAATGCGTGCCGCGAATTCCGATCGTGGCGACCGCCGTGGTGATCCGCACGTTTTCCCGCTTGTTCTTGGCGATGAGCCCGCTCACGAATCGGAACGCCCCCTTGAAGACCCTGGAGGTAAACGCCTCCTCGCCGGAGCTGCCGCCCGCCGCTTGGGAAAACCGCTCCACTTCGAATTCCGTATTCGGCCCGAGGGTGAAACGGGACTTGTCGTTGAACTCGATCTCCAGGACCGTCCCGCCGCCGGTGCGAATGCGCTCTCCCGCGAAGACCGGATTTCCCTCCGCCAGCTTCCGCACCGGGCCGCCCGGCGCCTGCGCGCTGCTCACCTGATCGCCGGTAAGCCGCGACGCGCGCCCGACGGAGGGAGCCTGGGCTTGCGCGACTGCTGACGCGAGCAGCAGACCCAGAGCGATCACGACAGAGTGGATTTTCATTTCTTGTCTCCCCGACAGATTGACTTTGCGCAGGCGGCACCCGACACTCCGCCCATGAGCGCCCGCGGTCACAAATTCGGACTCCTGCTGTCCGTCACGCTCGCGGGCATGGCCGTGCTGATCGTCGAGATCACCGCCATACGCATGCTCGCGCCTTATTTCGGCAATTCCATTTTCACGATATCGAGCGTCATCGGCATTATCCTAGCTGCGCTGGGCCTTGGCTACTACCTCGGCGGAACGCTCGCAGACCGCCGGCCTTCGGCCGTCTGGTTCTTCTCCCTGATCGTCGTCGCGGGCTTCTCGGTCCTGCTGCTGCAATTCCTGAACGCGGTCCTGCTGCCGGGCATCGCCTACAAGCTGTCCCTGATCGACGGCCCGCTGATCGTGTCCTTCCTGATGTTCTTCCTGCCCGCGATGTTCCTCGCGATGCTGTCGCCGTTCGCGATCACGCTGCTGCATGCGCGCGAGGCCAGGGGCGTCGGCAATGCCTCGGGGCTGGTGTTTTTCTGGTCGACGCTGGGCAGCATCGCGGGGAGCCTCGCCACGGGCTTCCTCTTGATCCCGCATTGGGGAATCGCCAGCATCATCGCCGGCACGGGGTCGGGCCTGGTGCTGCTCGGCGGCGCCGGGCTCCTCGCGACGCGCAAGCCGAAAATCCTTCCGGTCGGCCTGGCGCTCCTGGGCCTGATATCCGGGATGGCGCTCCGGCACGCAGAGATGGCGGACGCTCGGGGCGTCCTTTTCGCCGCGGACGGCCTGTATGAAAGGATCGTGATCCGCGACATTCCCTATCGCAACCGCACCGCGCGCATCCTGCTGCAAGACCGCAACGGCAGCGGCGGCCTGTATCTGGATGATCGCAGCATGGCTTTCGACTACACCAAGTACTTCGATCTGTACCGGCTGTTTACTCCGGAATTGAAGACCGCCCTGGCGATCGGCGGCGGCGCGTACAACGTGCCGAGGTCCATCCTGCGCGACTCCCCGCGCGCGATCGTGGACGTGGCCGAGATCGATCCGTCGCTGCATGCGCTGGCGCTCCGGTTTTTCGATCTGCCCGACGATGCGAGGCTCAAGAATCACGTGATCGACGGGCGCCGCTTCCTGCACGATACCGAGGAGCGCTACGACCTGATCTTCTCGGATGCGTACCGCTCGTTCATTTCCGCGCCCCCGCAGTTCGCCACCCTCGAGTTCTTCCGATTGGCGAGGAGCAGGCTAAAGGGAGACGGCGTGCTGATCGCCAATTTCTACGGCAGCCTGGCGCCCGATGCCCGGGCGACGATCTATTCCGTGCTCAGAACGATGCGCGCCGCCTTTCCCCAAGTCTATGTCGTCGCTACGGTCAATCCTGCGAGCGAGGAGCTGCAGAATTTCGTCTTTGTCGGGCACAACGCCTCGAACCCGGAGCGGCGGGCCGACCTGGGGCGGGCGGCGGCGTTTGAATGGCGTGCGTCCTACGCCCTGCTCGATTCCTACCCCGTGCTGACCGACGATTTCGCCCCGGTCGAGTATTACGCGGCGAACGCGATCCGCCGGTACGACGCCATCTCGAGGAGAGCGCGCTGAGGTGCTTCTACAGGTCGACGCGAAGCACCATCGAGAAACCGTGTTCCTTGACCTGCTCCTGGGCCACGCGCCCGCTGAACACGAAGCTCGCCGTCAGGCCCTTGCCGAAATAGCGCCACCCGGCGGTCAGCAAGACGCTGGTGGGATCGTTGGCCGGCTGCTGGCCCAAGCCCGCCGTGAGCTCGATCTTCTCGTAATTCGTGATGTCTTCGTACCGCGCGCCGAAGAAGGTTTCCGAATTGCCGCGGCCGTAGGCGATCTCCTCCAGCAGGCTCCATTGCTTGGAGGTCTGCTTCGATTCGGCTACCGCGAAGCCGCCGTTTTCGGTGTAGGCGTCCTGGTCGCGCTTCGAATACTGGTAACCCAGCGAGCTCGTCAGCTTCCAGCTGCCCCGGCCTGAGATATTGGTCAGGTTCGTCGATGCGAAGCTGCGCGTCGACGAAAATTGGCTGTCCACGGCGATCGTGGCCGGAGGGGTGACCGAGCCTATCGTCCTCGACTGATCGGTGTTGAACCAGCCGTAGCCCGCGATCAGGTCCAGGCTCCATGCGTTGGAAATCAGCCAGGCGAAATAGGGATTGAGGTTGTACCCGCCCGTCTTTTCGCTTCCGGAATTGAATTTGGTGTTGAAATTGCTCGCCTCGTAGCCGGCCGAGATGCCCACGACGTACTTGTCCGACCGCGTGAAGTCGTAGCCGACGAGGACGTTCTGGGTCGCGCCGGTGAAGGCGGTTCGGGAGAAAGTGTTCTCGAGCGAGTCGATCGTGGAGCTGATCCACAGGCTTTGCGTATTGCCGCCGTTTACGCCCCATGACGAGTCATTGGCGCCGGCCGCAGTTTGGGAGCTTGCCGGGCGTCGAAGACCGAATATCTGCGCCCTGATAGTCCCTGCGATCGGCTGAACCTCCGTGTGGAGGGTGAACGAGTTGGTGATCTCGGTGCTCGGGGCGAGCTGCTCCGGAAGGTTGATCAGCGTAAACGCCAGGGCGGCGCTGCCGTACGACAGCAGCGCACAGCCGAGAATCCTGCGGAGCGTCTTCTTGACCACGGCGTTCTCCCTGGTGGACACAGTCCCCGTCGCGAAATCAGGATAATGTAGGGCGGGGATAATGACAAGACGAAGCCCAGACGCGGCTATCATTGGCCTGCCGCGAAGTAATCGCCATCTACAGGAACGACGCTTACGGAGGTCCGGCTGCGCTACTGCACCTGCAACGTGTAGTCGGTGTTCGGGCCCCAGATCGTCTTCTCGGCGGCCTCGACGTAGTAGGTACCGCTCGACGGTGCCGTCCAGCTGATCACGTTCTTCTTGCCGCCCTGGGCGGAGCTGCCGAAAGCGAGTATCCCTGATCCGGTCGTATCGTACAGCGTCAAGGACACGTTCGCCGCGCTTCCGACGTTCGCTCCGGTGATCGTGTACTGGGTGCCTCCCACGGCATTGAACGACACCCAGTCGTGCCCATCCGCGCAGTGATTGTGCGACTGCGCCGCTGCGCCCACCGCGATCGGCTTCGCTACCGTGTAGGTATCGTCGTTCTCGTACGCATCCTGAGTGCACTGGATCGTCTGCAGCGTGTACGCCGTGCCCGAGCCGCTGGCGATCGGTTCCACCTTGAGATAGTAGGTACTGCCGGCGGTCGCCATCCACGAGCGCAGCGAGTAGAAGTAGCTGTCCTTCAGCGTCGTCGGCGTCGTCGCGTCGCTCTGGTACACGGTGATCGAGGGTCCGAAGTTGCCGCTGGTCGCGATGTACGCACCGCTGACGGCGGGCGTGAACCTGACCCAGTCGACGCTGTCGTCGCAGTGGTTGCGCGCTTGCGAGCTTCCCGCGGTGATGGGCTTCGCGGTTGCAGGCGTGTCGTCATCCTCGTAGGCGTCGACGGCACAAGGCGGCGCGACCACGGTGACGGCGATCGGCGCGCTCGTGTTATTGGTCTCGATCAGTTCCGTCACGGAATTCGACGGATCGGCGATGGCGCCGAGGTAATAGGTCCCCGGAGGCGTGGTATACGCAATATGCGCGCCGTACCATGCCTGGTCGGTGTTGACACCGCCGGCACCCTGTGCGACGAGGCTCGCAACGTTGCGGCTGGCGATCAGCGTGTCCGCGCTCGTGATGATGTTGTCGGCCGAGAGATATGCGCCGACCGTGAATGCGCCGGCCGTGGTGAAGCCGACATTGGTGACCGTATCGGTGACGTTGATGAAGTCGCCCGCCACCACGGTGGTCGCGGACTGCGTGGCGAAGCTCTCGGTCAAGTCCGGCAGCGCCAGATTGACTGCGATCGTATAGTCCTTCGCCGCCCCCATGCCGTCGCTCGCGAGGAGGTAGTAGGTCCCGCTGGCGGGTGCGGTCCAGTTGATCGCGGTTGCGGTGCCGCTCAGGGGCGCGAGCAGCGTCGTGCCGTTGGTGTCGTACAGCTGTACCGTCGGATTGGCGCTGCCGCCGACAGGGACAACGCGGATCGCGTAGCTCGCACCGGCAGCAGCGGTGAACTTCACCCAGTCGGCCGTGTCGAGGCAGTGGGTGTGCGACTGCGGCGCGGCACCGACCGCGATCGGCTTGGCTGCCGAGAAGGTGCTATCGGGTTCGAAGCTGTCGTCGGTGCAGCTTGCGCTGACGATGCTGATCGGCCGCGCGGCGGACATGTTGTTCGCGGTCGAGTATTCGCTCGCCGCGCCAGTCGGATTGACGACTGCGAAGATGTAGTAATTGCCGGGCGCCCAGGCCGGGAGGGTAACCGACTGCAGCGCAAAGGGAGAGTAGGAGCCCACGGTGAGGCCGCCGGTCACAGTCTGCGTACCGAGCAGAGCGTCCCCGGCGTCGAACGCGGTATCGACCGAGAGGTAATAGGCGATATCGAAGTTTCCAACAAGGTTTGCGAAGCCCTGGTTGCGCACCGTCGCCGAAACGCTGATCGCACCGCCCGACACGCCGTTGGTCGGCGGGAAGAAACTCGTCACGATCAGATCGGGCCTGAGGTCGCCCAGGTTGAGCGTGTAATCGGTTCCCGCACCGGAGTTGAGCGTGCCCATCATCGGCGCGACGCGCGCATAGAAGGTCCCGGTCTTGGTCGCGACCCAGCTGAGCCGCGAGTCGCTGAAGTCAAGGCCCGGCGAGCCGCTCGCGAGCACCGTGGCGCCGTCGGTGTCGTAAAGGACGATGTTCGTCCAGGCGTTGTAACCGACTTGGCTGGTGGAGAGCGTGTAGTTCGTTCCCTGCACCGCGCTGAACTTCAGCCAGTCGGAGGTTCCCTCGCAATGGTTGTGCGATTGCGGCACCCCGAACGAGAGCGTGCCCGCCGCTGCCGAGCTGTTGTCGGGCTCGCGCGCGTCGGACGTGCATGTGGTCCCGCCGCTCAGCGTGAACGCCTGCGCAACGGTATTGTTCGCCTTGGTCACTTCCGGGCCGTAGGGAACGATCGCGCCGATGTAGTAGCTGCCGTTGGCCGCGCCGCTCGGCAGAGTCGCCGTCACCGATAGCACCGTCGACTGGCCCGGACCGAGTATGGCGAAGCTCGTGCCCAGCCCGATCATGCCGAAGTCGGTCTGGATATCGGACGTCGGCGCGAGCGCGATAATCGCGCTCACTCCGGCCGCAGTGACTGAGCCGACGTTGGCCACGGTCACGTTGACGGTGTAATCGTTGCCCGCAACGCCCGCGGTGGGTGCGCTGAAACTTGTGATCGCCAGGTCGGGCAGCCCGCTGCCCGTCGGCCCACCCCCGCCGCCGCCGCCACCACCACAAGACGAAAGCACGAGGAGCGCGAGACTGAGCACCAGGATTTTCGTGTAGGCGAACCTGCGGAGTACCGACATGGATTCCCTCCCCGATCCCACGTAAAGTAACGATGGAGTATCGAGGATCGAAAAGCAACAATCACGCCAGGATCGGCGTGAAGTATTGCGCAACTAACCGCGCTTCGCCTCGAACTCCCTCATGTACTCCACCAAGCGCTTCACTCCCTCGATCGGCATCGCGTTGTAGATCGACGCGCGCATGCCGCCGACGGCGCGGTGGCCTTTGAGCTGCACCATGCCGCGCGCTTCCGCGCCTTTTAAAAACTCGGCGTCGAGTTTCGGGTCGGCCAGCGTGAACGGGATGTTCATGCGTGAGCGGTCGGACTTGCGCACGTGGTTCTTGAAGAAAGAGCTCGCATCCAGAAAATCGTAGAGGAGCTTCGCTTTGGCGATGTTTCTCTTCTCGATCGCAGCGAGCCCGCCTTCTTTCTTCAGCCACTGGAACACCAGGCCCGCGATGTACCACGCGTAGCTCGCCGGGGTATTCGACATGGAATCGGCCTCGGCCTGCACTTTGTAGTCGAGGACGGTCGGGGTGCCTTGCATCGCGCGTCCGAGCAGGTCCTCGCGCACGATGACGATGACCAGCCCCGCCGGGCCGGCGTTCTTCTGCGCTCCGGCGTAGATCAGGCCGAACTTGGAGACGTCGAGCGGTCTCGAGAGGAAGTGCGAGGAGGCGTCCGCGACTAACGGGACTTTCCCCGTGTCCGGGATCCAGTTGAACTCCACCCCGCCGATGGTCTCGTTCGAGACGTAGTGCACGTACGCCGACTTCGGGTCGAGCTGCCACGTCGATTGCTCGGGCGCGAAGGTGAAGTTCTTGCCCTCGGAGCTTGCCGCGACGTTCACCTCGCAGAAGCGGTTCGCCTCCTTGATCGCCAGCTTCGACCACTCCCCCGTATAGATATAGTCGGCGGCCTTCTTTCCTCCGAGGAGATTCATGGGAACGGCCGCGAAGTGCAGCCTCGCGCCGCCCTGGAGGAAGAGCACCTTGTAGTTGGCCGGGACCTTCAGCAGCTCGCGGAGGTCCTTCTCAGCCTGCGCCGCGATGCCGATGAACTCCTTGCCGCGGTGGCTCATCTCCATCACCGACATGCCCGAGCCGTGCCAGTCGAGCATCTCGGAGGCGGCCTGCGCCAGCACTTCCTCGGGAAGCACCGCCGGGCCGGCGCTGAAATTGAAGATCCGGGTGGTGGGCCTACTGCCCATTCGTTTCTTCCTCTTCCTTCTCGGCAACGCGCTCGACGCCCGCGAGCTTGGTGCCCTCGTCGAGGTCGATCAGGCGCACGCCCTGGGTCGAGCGGCCCTGCTCGCGGATCTGCTTGACGTGCGTGCGGATCGCGACGCCGCCGGTCGAGATCAGCATGATCTCGTCCTCGTCGCCGACCAGCACCGCGCCGATCAGCTTGCCGTTCCTCTCGGTCGTCTGGATCCCGATCATCCCCTGCGTGCCGCGGCCGTGGCGGGTGTACTCGGCGATCGGCGTCCTCTTGCCGAAGCCGTTCTCGGTCGCGGTGAGCACCGTCTGGGCCTCGCTGTCGGCGACCAGCATCGACACCACCTTCTGGTCCTTGCCGAGCTTCATGCCGCGCACGCCGTGCGCCTGGCGGCCCATCGGCCTCACGTCGTCCTCCTCGAAGCGCACCGCCTTGCCCGCGTCGGAGAACAGCATCACGTCGTGCTTGCCGTCGGTGATCGCCGCGCCGATCAGGTGGTCGCCGTCGTCGAGGTCCACCGCGATGATGCCTTTGTCCCTGGGATTCGCGAACTGCGACAGCGGCGTCTTCTTCACCGTGCCGAGCGAGGTCGCCATGAACACGAAATGCTTGTCGTCGTGCTCCTTGACCGGCAGCACGGCGTTGACCTTCTCGGCCTCGGAGAGCGGGAAGAGATTGACGATGGGCTTGCCGCGGCTGGTGCGCGTCCCCTGCGGCACGTTGTAGACCTTCAGCCAGTAGACCCGGCCGCGCGAGGAGAAGCACAGCAGCGTGTCGTGCGTGTTGGCGATGAACAGCCGCTCGATGAAATCGTCTTCCTTGGTGGTCGCCGCCTGCTTGCCGCGCCCGCCGCGGCGCTGCAAGCGGTAGTCGCCGAGCGGCTGTGCCTTGATGTAGCCGGCGTGCGAGAAGGTCACCACCACGTCCTCGGAGGCGATCAGGTCCTCCATCTGCACGTCCTCGGCCTGCTCGACGATCTCGCTCTTCCTCTTGTCGCCGTATTGCTGCTTCATCGCCTTCAGCTCCTCGGCGATGATCGCGGTGATGCGCGCGGGCTTGGCGAGGATGTCCATGAGGTCGGCGATGGTCTCGATCAGCCCCTTGTACTCGCCGACGATCTTGTCCTGCTCGAGGCCCGTGAGGCGCGCGAGGCGCATCTCGAGGATCGCCTGCGCCTGCGCGTCGGAGAGGCGATACCCGGTATTCTGAAGGCCGAACCCGGCGCCGAGATCGTCCGGCTTGGAAGCGTCTGCGGCGGCGCGCTTGAGCATCTCCTCGACCACGGGCGACTTCCAGGCCTTCGCCATCAGCGCGACCTTCGCCTCGGGCGGGGTCTGCGATTTCTTGATGAGCGCGATGATCTCGTCGACGTTCGACAGCGCGACCGCGAGGCCCTCCTGGATGTGCGCCTTCTTCCTCGCCTCGCGCAGGTCGAACACCGTGCGCCGCGTCACCACCTCGCGCCGGTGCGCGAGGAAGGCCTCGAGCATCTGCTTCAGGTTGAGGACCCGCGGCTGCCCTTCGACCAGCGCCACCATGTTGACGCCGAAGGTGTCCTCGAGCTGCGTCTGCTTGAACAGGTTGTTCAGCACGACCTCGGGGAGCGCATCGCGCTTCAGCTCGACCACCGCGCGCATGCCCGACTTGTCCGACTCGTCCTGGATGTGGGCGATGCCGTCGATTTTCTTCTCGTTCCACAGCTCGCCGATCTTCTGCAGGAGCGCGGCCTTGTTCACCTGGTAGGGGATCTCGTCGATGATGATCGCCTGCTTGCCTCCCTTTAGCTCCTCGAAATGCGTGCGCGCGCGCATGACGATGCGCCCGCGGCCCGTCTTGTAGCCTTCGCGCACGCCGGAGACGCCGTAGATGATTCCCGCGGTCGGGAAGTCGGGCGCCGGAATGTGCTTGATCAGCTCGTCGATGCTCGTGTCGGGTTTCTTCAACAAGGCCTGGCAGGCGTCGACGACCTCGCCCAGGTTGTGCGGCGGGATGTTGGTCGCCATGCCGACCGCGATCCCCGAGGAGCCGTTGACGAGCAGGTTCGGGACCTTGGTCGGCAGCGCCGTCGGCTCCTGCTCCTTGCCGTCGTAGTTGGGAGCGAAATCGACGGTCTCCTTCTCGATGTCGGCGAGCAGCTCGCCGGCGATGCGGTCGAGGCGGCACTCGGTGTAGCGGTACGCCGCCGCCGGGTCGCCGTCGACCGAGCCGAAGTTGCCCTGCCCGTCGATGAGCGTGTAGCGCATCGAGAAGTCCTGCGCCATGCGCACCAGCGCCTCGTAAGTGGCGTTGTCGCCGTGGGGATGGTATTTGCCCAGCACCTCGCCGACCACGCGCGCGCATTTCACGTAGGACCGGTTCCAGACGTTGTTCGCCTCGAACATCGCGTAGAGCACCCTGCGGTGCACCGGCTTCAGGCCGTCGCGCACGTCCGGAAGGGCGCGGCCGACGATCACGCTCATGGCGTAATCGAGGTACGACCTGCGCATCTCCTCTTCCAGGCTTACCGGAAGAGTTTCCTTGGCGAACTGTTCCATGAGGGGACTGCGGGACTGCCTGAAAAGGAGTAAATTTTAACAGCTTTGGTGTATGATTTCCGCAGGAAAATCGGCCGCGCGGGGAGGACTACGGTGAAGAAAAAGACCCTTGCATTCGTTGCCGTTCTCGTCGCGGCTTGCGCATCTTCCCCCGAACCGGCTCCGGCTCCGCAACCGCGATCGCTGCCTGCGCCGCCCCCGGCTCAGCCGAAGGCGGCGCCCGCTCCCGCGCCTGCCGCCGCCGCTCCCGCGGCGCCGAAGCGCTGCGACGCCTCGGTGACTTTCCAGAAGGACGAGACCTTCGCTTTCGATCGCTATGCGCTGACCCCGGCAGCGCAGCAGCGCCTCGATCAGGACGTGGTCGGCAGGCTCGCGAGCTGCGCGAGCGTCGAGGCGGTCGTGGTCGAGGGACACGCCGACCGCCTCGGCAGCCAGCAGTACAACCAGAAGCTCTCCGAGCGCCGCGCCGACGCTGTCCGCGCCTACCTGGTCGGCAAGGGCACGGCCCGCGACAGGATCGAGACGATAGGCATGGGCAAGACCGTTCCGGCGAAGTTCTGCCCCGACATCAAGAACCGCAAGGAGCTGATCGCCTGCCTCGCCCCCAACCGCCGCGCGATCGTCTCGATCAAGGGTCCGGCCAAATAAGGATCGATCTCCTCGTCAGCGCTCGCTGGATCGTCCCGGTCGAGCCCGCGGGCGCCGTTCTCGCCGATCACAGCCTCGCCGTCGCGGGCGGCCGCATCGTCGCGCTGCGCCCCACTGCGGAGGCCGAGCGTAGCTATGACGCCGCGAAACACGTCAAGCTGCCGAACCACGCGCTCATACCGGGCCTGGTCAACCTGCACACCCACGCGTCGATGACGCTCATGCGCGGGCTGGCCGACGACCTTCCGCTGATGGAATGGCTGAAGGACCACGTGTGGCCCGCCGAAACCCGGCACGTATCGGCCGATTTCGTCTACGACGGCACCCTGCTCGCCTGCGCGGAGATGCTGCGCGGCGGCGTGACCTGCTTCAACGAGATGTATTTCTTCCCCGAGGCGGCGGCGCGGGCGGCGCTGGACGCGGGCATGCGGGCGGCGCTCGGCATCATCGCGTTCGAGTTTCCCACGTCCTACGCGTCGGACGCGAACGACTACATCGCCAAGGGGCTCGCCGCGCGGGACGAGTTGAGGGAGGAGCCGCTCCTGTCCTTCTGCATGGCCCCCCACGCGCCCTATACCGTGAGCGACAAGACCTTCGCGAGGATCGTCACCATCGCCGAGGAGCTCGACCTGCCCATCCACGTTCACCTGCACGAGACGAGGGCGGAGATCGAGGAGAGCGTGGCGCAGCACAAGGCGCGGCCGCTCGCGCGCCTGGGCGCGCTCGGCATGCTCAGCCCGCGGCTGATCGCGGTGCACGCCGTGCACCTGAGCGATCCGGAAATCGATACGCTCGCGCGGCACGGCGCGTCGGTGGCGCACTGCCCCTCGTCCAACCTCAAGCTCGCGAGCGGCTTCGCGCCCGTCGCGGCGATGATGGCGCGCGGCGTCAACGTCGGCATAGGGACCGACGGCGCGGCGAGCAACAACCGCCTCGACCTGCTCGAGGAGATGCGCATGGCGGCGCTCCTCGCCAAGGCGGTGGCGAATGACGCGCAGGCGATGCCCGCGCACCGGGCGCTCGCGGCAGCAACACTCAACGGCGCACGCGCCCTCGGCCTGGAGGCTTCGATCGGCTCGCTCGTCCCGGGCAAGCTCGCGGACCTGTGCGCCCTCTCCTTCGACGAGCCCGAGCTCGCGCCCTGCTACGATCCGGCGTCCCACATCGTGTATTCGGCGGGGCGCGCCCAGGTCTCGCACGTGTGGGTCGGCGGAGAAATCCGGGTCGAGGAGGGAAAGCTCGTCGGCTTCGACAATCGCGGCTTGAATAACCGCATTCTTCTGTGGCAGAATAAGTTAGCAACAGAAACAAAAGCTTAAGAACCTGCCTTTCCGGACGCGTTCCAGACGGCCGAGCCTCAACCTACGAGAGGAAAGCATGAACAAAAGACTCCAGACCATGATCGTCGTGCTCGCGTTCGCTGGCTGCGCCAGCACGCCAGAGCCCACCCCTGCGCCCGCACCCACGCCCGCACCGCCGCCGAAGCAGGGGCTGCCGGTCGCGCCGCCCGCCGCTCCGAAAGCGGCCGCGCCGAAGCCCGAGAAAGTCACGACGGCCTCCACCGTCAATTTCGATTTCGACCGGTACGTGATCCGGCCCGACGCGAGGGGCAAGCTCGATGACCTCGTCGGCAAGCTGCGCAGCGTCACGCTGGAAGTCGTGATCGCGGTCGGCCACGCCGACCGCCTCGGCAGCGACGCGTACAACCAGAAGCTCTCGGTGCGCCGCGCCGACTCGGTGAAGGCCTATCTGGTGAGCAAGGGCATAGGGGCGAGCCGGGTCTACACCGAGGGCAAGGGCGAGAGCCAGCCCGTCAAGGAGTGCAAGGGCAACAGCAAAACCAAGGAGCTGATCGCGTGCCTGGAGCCGAACCGCCGCGTCGAGCTCGAAGCGGTCGGGTCGGCTACCAAGTAGCGCCGCGCTTCTTCTCGAAAAGCCCTGCTCCGGCAGGGCTTTTTTATTTCTCCGCACGGTACTAGAGTGAAGGCCCGATGAACGCCGATCCGCAGGAGCTGGAGAAGTTCAGCGCGCTCGCGCACCGCTGGTGGGATCCGGAGAGCGAGTTCAAGCCGCTCCACCAGATCAACCCGCTGCGCCTCGACTGGATCGACCGGATCGCACAGCTCTCAGGGAAATCGGCGCTCGACATCGGCTGCGGCGGCGGCATCCTCACGGAAAGCATGGCGCGGCGCGGCGCGAAGGTGAAGGGCATCGATCTTTCGGAAAAGGCGCTCAAGGTCGCTCAGCTTCACCTGCACGAGAGCCGGCTCGCGGTCGACTACGAGGCCGTCTCGGCGGAGGACCTCGCCGCGCGCTCGCCCGGCGCCTACGACGTGGTCACCTGCATGGAGCTGCTCGAGCACGTTCCCGATCCGGCGAGCACGGTGAGCGCCTGCGCGCGGCTCGCGCGAAAGGACGGCCACGTTTTTTTTTCGACCCTCAACCGCAACCCCAAGTCCTACGTCCTCGCGATCATCGGCGCGGAGTACGTGCTGAAGCTCCTCCCCAAGGGCACGCACGACTACCTGAAGTTCATCAAGCCCTCGGAGCTCGCGCGCCACTGCCGCGACGCCGGGCTCGAGGTGCGCGAGATCATCGGCATGACCTACAACCCCTTCACCAGGGTCTACTCGCTGGGAAGCGACACCGACGTCAACTACCTGGTGCACTGCGTGCGCCGGTGAAGCCGCGGTGAAGCCTCAGTGAAGTTAAATGGCGTTCACGCGGTCCTGTTCGACCTGGACGGCACCTTGGCGGATACGGCTCCCGACCTCGCCCGTGCCCTCAACCGGGTGCGCGCCGAGCGCGGGCTCGCGCCGCTGCCGCCGGAGATCGCGCGCCCGCACACCTCGGCCGGCGCGCGCGGCCTGCTCAAGGCCGGGTTCGACGTCACCCCCGAGAGCGAGGGCTACCGCGAGCTGCGCCAGAGCTTTCTCGACTGGTACGAGAAGGAGCTGTGCGTCGACACGCGGCTGTTCGACGGCATTCCCGAAGTGCTGGCGAAGCTCCAGTCGCGCAAGCTCCCCTGGGGCGTCGTCACCAACAAGGGCAAGCGCTTCACGCAGCCGCTGCTGCGCCTGCTCGCCGTGGACCACCTCGCGGGCTGCGTGGTGAGCGGCGACTCGACCCCGCACATCAAGCCGCACCCCGCGCCGCTCGAGCTCGCGGCGTCGCTGCTTTTCGTGGAGCCCGCCGCCTGCGTATACGTGGGCGACGACCTGCGCGACGCGCAGGCCGCCCGCGCCGCGGGCATGCATTTCGTCGCCGCGGGCTGGGGCTATCTCGGCGAGGGCGGCGATCCGAGCGGCTGGGGCGCGGACGCCCTGCTCTCGCACCCGAACGAAATCCTGGACCTGCTCCCCTAGGAGTCCCAAAGGAGGAAACCCCCATGACCGCTTATTGGGTCGCCCGAGCGAAAGTCAACGATCCCGTCGAATACAGGAAGTACACCGACCGCGTGCCCGCGATCTTCGCGAAATACGGCGCCAAGGTGCTCACGCGCGGCGGGCGCTATCAGACTCTCGAAGGCGCGGAGAAATTCAACCGCTTCATCGTCATCGAGTTCCCGAGCTTCCAGCAGGGCGTCGCCTGCTTCAACTCGAGGGAATACCAGGAGGCCGCGGCCTTCCGCCGCAGGAACAAGGCGGGCGAGAACGAGCTGGTGATGGTCGAGGCGGGAGAAGGCGAGCCGGCGAAAGCGCGTTGAGGCGCTGCCCATGCCCTCCGCCACCGAGATCGCGCGCTACCGGGCGAACCTGCAGGGCGAGGTCGACGGCGCCGCGATGTACCGCGCGGTCGCCGATCTGGAGCCGCAGCCGCAGCGCGCCGAGATCTACCGCCGCCTCGCGGCCGTCGAGGAGAGCCACGCCGAGTTCTGGCGGAAGCAGCTCGAGCACGCCGGGGCGCCCCGGCCGGAGCTGCGGCCCGGCTGGCGCACCCGTTTCCTGATCCTGGTCGCAAAGCGCTTCGGGCCGGACCTCGTGCTGCCGACGCTGCGCACGCTGGAGCAGATCGACCGCGATCACTACGACCGGCAGCCCGAGTCGGAGCGCACGGCGATGCCCGCGCAGGAGCGCTCGCACGCGCGCGTGCTGAGCAGGATGAGCGGCGCCGTGCGGACCGCCTGGGATGGTTCGTTCTACGCGGGCCTCGAAGGCCGCCACGGAGCGGGCGGCGGCAACGCGTTGCGCGCGGCGGTGCTCGGCGCGAACGACGGGCTCGTCTCCAATCTGAGTCTCGTCATGGGCGTCGCGGGGGCGGCGTTCTCGCAGCATACCGTGCTCGTCACCGGTCTCGCGGGACTGATCGCCGGCGCCTGCTCGATGGCGATGGGCGAATGGCTCTCGGTACAGAGCTCGCGCGAGCTCTACCAGAAGCAGATTGCGACCGAGGCCGACGAGCTCGCGCAGGTGCCCGACGAGGAAAAAGAGGAGCTGGTGCTCATCTACCAGTCGAAGGGCATGGACCGCGCGGAAGCCGAGCAGACCGCCGAGCGCGAAATGGCGAACAAGGATGCGGCGCTCGACACGCTGGTGCGCGAGGAAATCGGCGTCAACCCGAAGGACCTCGGCGGCTCGGCGTGGGCGGCCGCGTTGTCTTCGCTCACCGTCTTCACGGTCGGCGCCGTCTTCCCTGTCGTGCCGTTCTTTTTCCTCGGCGGCAACGCGGCGGTGATCGCGAGCCTGGCCTTGAGCGCCGCGGCGCTTTTCGCCATCGGCGCTCTGACCAGCCTATTCACCGGGCGCAGCGCTTGGCTCACCGGGCTGCGGCAGGCCGCCATCGGCCTCGCCGCCGCGGCGATCACCTACGGCTTGGGCCGCTTGCTGGGCGTGTCGCTCTCGTAGGCGGGGCGCAAGGAGAGCTTCACCGCCGCAGCGACGATGGGCTTGGCCCAGTCGGGCGCGCCCGGGAGGCCGTTCGGATTCCTTATTTTTCCGTTTTCCAAGTGCAGCACCAGAAGCGGCTCGGGCACCCTGCCGCGGCCAGGGTCCGCCTCGGCGCTGTTGTCGTAGACGCGCAGCGACGCGAGCTTCGGCAGCAGGTGGATGAGGTTCAGCCGGCTGTGCTCGTAGCGCCGGCGGATGTCCGCCTCGGGAATGGCGTGGCCGCCCGCCCGCACCCGCGATCGCACGCGCGCGATGTGCAGCTCCGGGCTCGCGAGCCCGATGTACAGGACGTGGACCTCGGCGCCTTTGTCAGCCGCCAGCGCGAGCAGCTTCGCAAGCGTGCTCCCGCCGAGCGTGGTCTCGAAGGCGAAATCCAGGCGCTCGGCGATGGCGCGCTCGAGCAGCCTCCTGCCCTGGTGCCACGCCACTCCGTTCGCCTCGGCCTGCTTCAGACCCGGCCGGGCGGCCATCAGCCGCTTCGCCGCCTCGTCCGGGTTGTAGTACTCGCCGCCGAAGCTGCGGACCGCGGCGCCGCCGATCGAGCTCTTGCCCGCGCCGTTGACTCCGGCGAGGACGTGGATGCGGTTCGGCTCGATTATCTGCGCCGCTTGCGCGCGGGCCGTACAGCCGCCGCCCTGCCGAGCTCGGCGCCCGAGGCCCTGAACGCGGCCGCGACGCCCTTCTTCGCCTTGGGCGCCTGCATGCGCTCGAGCAGCGCGTCGAACTCGGAGTCGAGCTCGGAGAGGCTCTGCGCCCGGCCGTTCACCAGCGCCTGGAATTCCTCGTACGACACCAGTACCGCCTTGGGCGCGTCGTGGCGGGTGATCGCGACCGCGCCGCGCGCGGCCTCCTCGAGGACGGCGCCGAACTCGTTCTTCAGGCGCGTCGCGGCGACGCTGGGAACGTCGACCAGCTCGCCGAGCCGGTTGCGGAAAGTGAGAGTGCTCATCGGGGCTCCTTTTCGGCCATTATACCTAAATTGGCTATTTCGTCCATTATAGCCGACGCGCGATCTGTGCCATAATCGCGTCCTGCAGGAACCGGGGGCGACCTGGTTTCGACGCGGGTATCGAAGCAGCTTCAGGGCATACCGAGGACCAGTGACCTCGTAAATCCATCTGGAAATCCATAAACGCCAACGACGAGCGTTTCGCTCTAGCCGCCTAATACCGGCTAGACGCTGCACTAGCTTGCTGATGGGCTAGGCCCTCGAAAGAGGGTGCAGCGTCATTTACATCAGCTTCTGTGCGCGGTCTGGTCGCTTGGCCGCGCGCATCCGTCGAAGCGACTGGCCGAGCGTCAGCCTGCCGGCCGGCGGGCGCAAGGCGAGACCCAAACGACCAGGCTAAGTATGTAGGCCTGACTGCGAAGGACTTGCGGACGCGGGTTCGATTCCCGCCGCCTCCACCATTCCCTTTCCTCGACTCCGCTGGGCAGCGCGGAACTCGGCGGTGGTTTTCGCGCGAAGGCGCAGGAGATGGCGCGTATACGGCAGATATTTGATGCCGTAGATGGACGACAGGCTTTTCAGGTGGTAGCGCCAGGCGGCGCGATAGTTGCCGTCGATCCGCTCCCAATCCGACAGGAAGTGCAGGCTCGCTGCGTACTTCCGCGCGAGACGCCGTTTGACCCTCAGCGGCGGATTTAAGTCCATCATCCTGCAGATTCCCTCGGGCGCGCCTTCCACGTAGTACTTCGACTTCGACAGATGCTCGGGCCCGTCCACGTACCACCGGTAAGTGGGCGCGTCGAGGAAATGCAGCTTCCGGCTCAGCGTCATCTTCAGCGCCATGTAGGTCAATTCCATGGAGCGCGGCGCCTCGAGATAGGTCGGCGGGACGGTGTCGCTGCGGCACAAGGCTCCGCCGGAATTCAGCCAGGACCACTCCATCAGGCTGTTCAAGGGGTTTCGCGCGAAGGTCGAGAACGCCGGGAAATGGAGGACGTCCCTGCCGTTCTCGCGCCGTAAGCCGTTGGTGACGACGACGTCGATCGAGGGATCCACGGCGAAAGGGCCGATCTGGGTCTTGATGCCGCCCGGCAGATACTCGTCGTCGTCGTCGAGCATGCCGAAGAATTCCGTGTCGACGACCTCGCGGGCCGCGAGGCGGGCCCGGGTCGTGCCGGCTTGCTCCACATATAGGCATCGAATGTCGCGCCGCCGCCTGAGCTCGTCGAGGACCTCGGGCACGAAGCTCGAGCCGTTCACGGCGACGATGGGAAGGACCAAGCCGTCCTGGCCTCTCAGGAGACTGTCCAAGGCCCGCCACAGAAGAGGCGTGCGCACCGCGTTCGCGCAGGTCGGGATGAGGACGGAGACGCGGGGGTTCATCGCGGGCAGTTTTGTTGTTCGTTTTCCTGACGCTGGGCCAGAGTACTTACGATCGAAGACAGCAATGTTAAGGTTACGGTTCTCCGGAGAGCCCGAATGGACTATCCGGCGCTCGATTTCTAATGTTTGCGCAAAGCGCCCAGCTTAGCCTGTCTTCGGGCTTACGACCACCTCAAACCGGGCGCGCTTGACAAGCAATCCGTGAGGCCTGTACTATTCATATATGAATAAACCCAAGCTGCGTTCGGACAAGCCCGGCAACACCGACGGTCAGATGATGTACTCGCTAGTTCGAGCCGCGCACGCGCTCGAGTCGCGCCTCGAGGACGCCCTGGAGCAGGTCGGCCTGTCGCTGCCGAAATTCGGCGCGCTGTCGCACCTGGTCAAGGAGGGCGAGCCGCTGAGCCTGAGCGAATGCGCCATGAAGATGACCTGCGTGCGCTCGAACATCACGCAGCTCGTCGACCGCCTGGAGGCGGACGGGCTCGTGCGGCGCGTGGAAGACCCCGAGGATCGCCGTGCAGTCAGGGCCGTTGCGACCGCGCTCGGCAAGGAACGCTATGCCGCGGGCCTTCGGCAGGTCGAGAAAGTGCAGGCGGAGTTCACCGAGACGATTTCGGGCGTCGACCGCAAGGCCCTGGAGCGCGTGTTGTCGGCATTCAAGTAGCCCCTTTTTTTGACTGAATAGTACATATATGAAAAGTGCAGATAGTATCTATTCCCACGGGCTGGGTCGCCGTTTGCTGAAAGGCGGTCTCACTATCGCCGCGGTATTGCTCGTGCCCGGCGCCCTGATCGGCGCGCCGCTTCTGTGGTGGCTCGATCGCCGCCGAAAAGCGTCGCGCAATCCGCGCGGAAAACATGCTCCTGACACAGCGTTGTCAGGAGCACCGGCTCACCCTATGCCCACTGCCCTCACCCATCACTAAGCCGAAAGGATCGAGTCCCATGCGCCACACTCTCAAGACCACGGCGATCGTGCTCGCTCTCGCTGCGCCGGCTGCGACGGCGCAGGAGCTCGCGCCGGACGCGCTCGTAAAGGCCATCTCGACGGACGTGCTCGCCGCGATCCGCCAGGACAAGGATATCCAGGCCGGCAATCCGAAGAAGATCGCGAGCCTCGTCGAGACGAAGATCCTGCCGCACTTCGATTTTGCGCATACGACCCGGATCGCCATGGGCGCCAACTGGCGGCGCGCCAACGCGGAGCAGCGCGAGCAGCTCGTCCGGGAATTCAGGACGCTTCTCGTGCGCACGTATTCCAGCGCGCTCGCCAACTACCGTGACCAGGTGATCGAGTTCAAGCCCCTGCGCGCTCAGGCCGGCGAGGCGCAGGTCACCGTCAAGTCCGAAGTAAGGCAGCCGGGGGCCCAAGCGGTTTCCATCGATTACGAGATGGAGAAAACCTCCTCCGGATGGAAGATCTACGACGTCAAGATCGGCGGCGTGAGCCTCGCGGCTACCTACCGGGACTCTTTCGCCGAGGAAGTCCGAAACCACGGTATCGACGGCCTGATCGACCTCCTCTCGGGGAAGAACCGCGAGAACGAAGCGAGGCCGGCTTCGGTTAATACGTAAATTTATTTCCAACGCCATGTCGATTCCTGGCGCCCAGAAACGTCGTTGCAGTAGTGCGAGTAATTGAGCGGGCCTAAGGCCCACCCCAACTGAAAGAAGGGAGCAAGACATGAAGGTCAGAAACTTCCACTTGGCTGCGGCTTCGGCCCTGTCAGCCGCATTCCTTGTGCCACTCCTCTCGGGCTGCGAGCCCGCCAATTCGCAGCCGCACGGAGGCATGCCGCCGCCCGAAGTCGCGGTGGTGACGGTGCAGCCGCAATCGGTGCCGGCGACCTTCGAATATGTCGGCCAGACCGCCGGCTCGCGCGAGGTCGAGGTGCGGGCGCGCGTGACCGGTATCGTCCTGAAACGCAACTATCGCGAAGGAGCGCCGGTCGCGCAGGGGCAGTCGATGTTCACCATCGACCCCGCGCCCTTCGAAGTGGCCGCCGCGCGAGCCGAAGCCGCGCTCGCCAGCGCGGAGGCGAAGCTCGCGCAGGCGAAGCGCAACAGCGCGCGCCTCAAGCCGCTATTCGAGGTCAGGGCGGCCAGCCAGAAGGACTACGACGATGCAGTTTCCGCGGAGCAAGTCGCCGAGGGGGATGCCAAGACCGCGCGCGCGAATCTCGCGGATGCACGGCTCAATCTCGGCTATACGCGGGTCGAGGCCCCCATCACCGGTATCGCCAGCCGCGCGCAGCGCTCCGAGGGAAACTACGTATCCGGTCCCGACGTCCTGCTCACCACGGTATCGCAGATCGATCCCATCTACGTCCTGTTCAGCGTCTCCGACGAGGAGCGCGTCAGGCTCGCCCGCGAAGCCGACACCGGGCGCCTCAAGCTGCCCCGCGACGGGCGCTTCGAGGTGACGGTGAAGCTCGGCGACGGCAGCGTATACAGCGAATCCGGCAAGCCCAACTTCACCGACGTGCGCGTCTCCGGCAGCACGAGCACCAGCGAGGCGCGCGCCGAGCTGCCCAATCCCGCGGGCTTCCTGCATCCCGGCCAGTTCGTGCGCGTCACCTTGAAAGGAGCCGAGCGGCCTGCCGCGATCCTGGTGCCGCAGCGCGCGGTGCTCGAAAGCCCGAAAGGCAAGTTCGTCTACGTCGTCAACGCCGAGAGCAAGGCCGAGCCCCGGACGGTCGAGCTGGGCGACTGGCAGGGCAACGCCTGGATCGTGACGGCAGGCCTCAACGCCGGGGACAAAGTGATCGTCGACGGCGTGATGAAAATCGGCCCCGGCGCCCCGGTGACGGTGGCTGCAACGCCCGATGCTGACGTGAACAAGACCTCGCCGCAAGCGGCGGCAGATGCCGCGAAGGGCGGAAAAGCGCCCCTCGCGGTCGCGAAGAAATAGGGGAACGCCATGTTCTCACGCCTCTTCATCGATCGTCCCATCTTCGCCGCAGTGCTCTCGGTTTTCATCGTTATCGCGGGGCTTGCCGCGATGCGCAATCTGCCGATCGCGCAATACCCCGAGATCGCCCCGCCTGTCGTCACGGTCACAGCCAATTATCCGGGCGCTTCCGCCACGGTGGTCGAGCAGACCGTGGCGGCGCCGATCGAGAACGCCGTCAACGGCATCGAGCACATGATCTACATGAGCTCGACCTCGACCTCGAACGGCACGGTGCAGATTCAAGTCACGTTCGATATCGGCACCGACATCGACCAGGCGGCGGTCAATATCAACAATCGCGTCAGACAGGTCGAGCCGCGCCTGCCCGCCGAAGTGCGCCGGCTCGGCGTCACCGTGGAGAAGAGCTCCTCGTCGTTCTTGCTGGTCGCCGCGTTCTACTCACCCGAGAGCCGCTACGACAGCTTGTACATCAGCAACTACGTCACGATGAACGTGCTCGATGTGGTGAAGCGCGTCCCCGGCACGACCAACGTCCAGATCTTCGGCGCCAAGGACTACGCGATGCGGATCTGGATCAGGCCGGACCGCCTCACGCAGCTCAAGCTCACGACGGCGGACCTGATCGCCGTGCTGAACGAGCAGAACGCGCAGTTCGCGGCGGGCAAGATCGGGCAGACGCCTACGGGCGGCCCGCAGGAGCTCGTCTACACCATCACGACCAAGGGACGGCTGGCCGACGTGGCCGAATTCGAGAACATCATCGTGCGCGCCAATCCGGACGGTTCCACCCTGCGTCTGAAGGACGTCGCCCGCGTCGAGCTCGGCTCGAAAGACTACGAGTTCATCGGTCGCGTCAACGGCAAGGAAGCGGTTCTGGTCGGCGTGTTCCTGCAGCCCGGCGCCAACGCGCTCGAAGTCTCGAAGAGCGTCAAGAACGTCGTCCGAACGGCCTCCGCTCGCTTCCCCGACGGCATGGTCTACTCGGTGCCGTACGACACGACGCGCTTCGTGGAGGTATCGATCCGCGAAGTGGTCAAGACGCTCGCCGAGGCGATGGCGCTCGTGTTTCTGGTCGTCTTCCTCTTCCTGCAGAACTGGCGCGCCACCCTCATCCCGTTTGCGGCGGTCCCGGTGTCCCTGATCGGCACTTTTGCGGGGCTATACCTTCTCGGCTATTCCATCAACACGCTCACGCTGTTCGGAATGGTGCTCGCGATCGGGATCGTGGTCGACGACGCCATCGTCGTTCTGGAGAACGTCGAGCGCATCATGCGCGAGGAACATTTGCATGCGCGCGAAGCAGCAGTCAAGGCAATGAAAGAGGTGACCAGCCCGATTATCGCGATCGTGCTGGTGCTGTGCGCGGTGTTCGTGCCGATTGCCTTTCTCGGCGGCCTCGCGGGCGAGCTCTACCGCCAGTTTGCAGTCACCATCTCCATCGCGGTGGTGATCTCCGGAGCCGTGGCGCTGACGCTCACGCCTTCCCTGTGCGTCCTAATCCTGAAGCGCGAGCACAGGCAACCGGGGCGCTTCTTCGACTGGTTCAACGGCTGGTTCCATCGCGTGACCGGTCGCTACGCCGACGGCGTGGCCTGGATGCTCCGCCGCGGCGGGATCGGCGTTGCGCTCTTTGCCGGCATGGTCGTGCTCGCGGCCGGGCTGTGGCGCGTCACGCCGGGGAGCCTGGTGCCCGACGAGGACCAAGGCTGGTTCCTCACCGTCGTGATCCTGCCCGACGGGGCGACGCTCGAGCGCACCGACCGCGTCGTCGCCGAAGTCGTGGAGGCGATCCGTTCGAACCCGGCCAACGAAAACGCGATCGCGTTCACCGGGTTCGATTTCATCGGCGGCGGCTACCGCAACAACGCCGCGACGATCTTCGTCACGCAAAAAGACTGGGACGAGCGCTCCGTCACGACACCGCAGCTCGTCGGCGAGGTGTTCATGAAAACGGCGCGAATCAAGGAAGCTTTGGTGCTCGCCTTTGCGCCGCCGCCGATCTTCGGTCTGGGAACGGCAGGCGGATTCGAGTTCTATATCCAGAACCACGGCGACGGAGGTCCGCAGCGCACCGCCGAGGCGCTGCAGCAGTTCCTCGGGCGCGCGAGCAAGGAGCCGCAGCTCGCCTTTGTCAACACATTCTGGCGCGCCAACGTGCCGCAACTTCAGGTGGATCTCGACCGAGACAAGGCCAAGGCGCTCGGCGTGCCGATCGACGCCCTCTACGGGACGCTCGCGGCGACGGCCGGCACGTACTACGTCAACGACTTCAACAAATACGGACGCACCTGGCAGGTGCTGATGTCGGCCGAGCCGGCCTACCGCAAGCGCCCCGACTCTATCGGCGACATCTACGTCCGGTCCCAGAAGGGCGAGATGGTGCCGCTCAACGCACTCGCCAACGTCCGCTATTCCTCGGGCCCGGACTCGCTCGATCGCTTCAACAACCTGCCCGCGGTCAAGCTGATCGGGCAAGGCGCGCCCGGTGTCTCCTCCGGTCAGGCGATCCAGGCGGTCGAGAAGGTCGCCGCCGAGGCCCTGCCGCCCGATTTCACCTACGACTGGAGCGGCACCTCGTTCCAGGAGAAGCGCTCGAGCGGCACCGCGGCGATCGCGCTCGGCCTCGCAGTGCTCATGGTGTTCCTGATCCTCGCGGCGCAGTACGAGAAATGGTCGTTGCCGCTCTCGGTGCTGCTGGCGCTGCCGTTCGGCACCTTCGGCGCGCTCGCCGCGGTGTGGCTGCGCGGTTTCACCAACGACGTCTATTTCCAGATCGGACTGGTGACGTTGCTCGGCCTAGCGGCCAAGAACGCCATCCTGATCGTGGAGTACGCAGTGCTCAAGCACCACGAGGGGCTGTCGACCTCGGCCGCGGCTCTCGAAGCCGCGCGGCTGCGCTTCCGGCCGATCCTGATGACCTCGCTCGCCTTCATCCTCGGCGTGCTGCCGCTCGCGATCTCGGTGGGCGCCGGCGCGGGCGCGCGGCGTTCCGTGGGCACGGGTGTCATGGGCGGGATGATGGCTGCGACGTTCCTCGCGATCTTCTTCGTGCCGCTGTTCTTCAGACTCGTCACCGACCGCAAGCTCTCGGAGAAGCACACCGCCGCGGAACTCCGGGCGGAAGCCGAGCGCGAGCGGGAGCGCTCGCGCGAGGTCACCGACGTTCCCCACCACGCCCGGCTCAACACGGAGGACGGCCATGCGTAAGCTTTCTATTTTTGGATTCGCGTTGCTCCTCGCCGCATGCGCGGGGCTGAATCCTAACTACACGAAACCCGCGGTCGATCTGCCGGCGGGCTGGCGCGATGCGCCGGCCGACGGCGTGCAGGCCCGGGATGCCCGCTGGTGGAAAGTCTACGGCGATCCGGTGCTCGACCGCCTCATCGACGAGGCGCTCGCACACAACGCAAATCTCATGCTCGCGGTCGCCCGCGTCGACGAGGCGCGCGCGGCGGTCTCGGCGACATCGGCCGATCAGCGGCCGCAAGTCAACGCCAATGCGAACCGCAGCCGCACGCGAGTTTCGCAGCGCAGCCCCATACCCATTCCGCCGGGCGTCAATCCCGAGTTCAGCAATACGCGGGCGACGGTGGACGTCTCCTACGAGATCGATCTGTGGGGACGCTTGCGCAACGCCACGCTGGCGGCGCGCGCAGACCTCCTCGCGACCGAAGCCGCCCGCGAGACGGTGCTCATCACGCTGACCTCGGACGTGGCGCAGGGCTATTTCGCGTTGCGCGCGTTCGACGGGCAGCTCGAGGCCACGCGGCGCTCGCTCGCCGCACGCAGCGAAGCGCTCGGCATGCAAAAGAAGCGCTTCGAGGTCGGCGACATCTCCGAATTCGACTATCGCCAGCTCGAGGCCGACGTCGCCGCGGAACGCGCGCAGCTGCCGGTGCTGGAGCAGCAGCGCGCGCAGCAGGAAAACGCCCTCGCCGTGCTGCTCGGCAAGAGTCCCAAGGCGATCTACGAAGGCGCGCTCGAAGCGGGAACCGACCCCGAAGGCCAGACGGCTGCGATCGTCGTACCGGCGGGCCTGCCCTCGGACCTGCTGCTGCGCCGGCCGGACCTGGTTCAGGCCGAGCAGACGCTCATCGCCGCGAATGCCCGCGTCGCGGTGGCGCGCGCGGCCTACTTTCCCACGTTCTCCCTCACCGGCTATCTGGGCAGCGAGAGCGTGTCTCTGTCCGACTTGTTCACCGGGCCGGCCGGGATCTGGCAGGCCGCGCTCGCGGCCGGGCAGCCGATCTACGCCGGCGGGCGCATCGAGGCGCAGGTGCAAGCCGCGGGCGCGCGCGAACGCCAGGCGCTGGCCCAGTACCAGCTCGCGATCCAGAACGCGTTCCGCGACGTGCGCGATGCGCTCGTGGCGCAGACCAAGGCGCGGGAGCGGCTCGAGGCCGAGAGCGATCGCGTAACCGCGTTGAGGACCACGCTGCGGTTCGCGCGCCTTCGCTACCAGAACGGAATGACCGGCCAGCTCGATGTGCTCGATGCGGAGCGCAACCTGCTCGCCGCCGAGCAGAACCGCATCGACGCCTTGCGCGCGCAGCGGGCTGCGATCGCCGATCTGTTCAAGGCCCTGGGCGGGGCGTGGTCATAGGCGAACCTCCCCCGCCTGCCTCCACATAACGTCAACGCATGCGCTTGGGGCGGCGCACGGCGAGCACTTTGCCGCTCGAACCGCCGCCCGCATAAAACAGGTCGGCGCCGTCGGACTCGAGGCCCGACACCGTGACGCCTTCGGGCATGGTGAGCCGCGACAGAACCTTGCCGCTCTTGGGGTCGACGCGACGGATGTCGCTCTGGTCGCCTTCCCATGTGCCATGCCAGAGCTCGCCGTCCACCCACGTCACTCCCGTGACGAAGCGGTTCGACTCGATCGTGCGCAAGATCGTGCCCGTCTGGGGGTCGATCTGGTGGATCTTCCGGTCGCGGTATTGCCCCACCCATAGGCTGCCCTCGGCCCAGGCGAGGCCCGAATCGCCACCGTGGCCAGGCGCCGGGATCGACGCCACCACGTTGCCGGTTGCGGGATCGATCTTGTCGATGCGTGCTTCGGCGATCTGGTAAAGGTGCGTGCCGTCGAAGGCGGTGCCGGCGTCGGCTGCGACATCGATGGCCCGCAGGGCCCGACCGCTCGACGGATCGAACGCGCGGAGCGCGTCGCCTGCGGCGAACCAGACATGAGTGCCGTCGAAGGTCACGCCGGCCACCTTCGGGGCACCCGGGAACGGGCCGTATTCGCGGACAATCTCGGCTGCCTGCGCGCCGGACTTGGCATTGGCTTTTGATGGTTTCATGCGTTGCTCCTTTTCTGGTGTTGCGATCAGGCTAGCCCATGCCCGGCGGAGCGGGGAGTAACAAGGTCGTCGCGAATCCTGCTACCGGTGCGGCGAGCCAGCGGCGCGCGCGGGCGTGGCCGAGCGCGCGCACCTTGCCGGACGCCTCGAGAGCGCCGAGCGCGCGCTGCGCCGTTCGCTGGCTCGAGCCGAGCGCCAGAGCGAGCGCCGACGTGGACCACGCTTCGCCATCGGCCAGGAGCGCCAGCACTGCAGCGTCCGGGCTCTCGATCGGTGGCGCCAGGACCCGCACTTCGCCGGAACGCGGCACCAACGCGAAACCGCGCTGCCTCGCCCGCACGTCGGCGAGCGAGCGCAGTTCCTTGCGCAGGCGGCCGACCTCGACGCGGAGCCGTGCGCGATGCGACTCGTTGATGCGCCGGGCGCGGAACGCGCGCTCGCAGAGAATCTCGCGGGTTGCCTCGCCGGGCCATGCTTCGGCCAACGAGCGCAGGAGCGCAAACAGAACGGGGCGTCGCGCGAGGCGCACTTCACGCCGCTCCGAGCGTGCGGCCCGCCGGCACGCGTCCACGATCAGGTGCGGCGAAGCGAGCACGGTCTCCACTTCCGCCAGCACGAGCGGTCGCTCCTCGCCTCGCGCGATGAGCCGTGCCGCCGGGAGCGCGAGCGTACTCCCGGCTCGTTCGACCTCGGCGCGAAGCGGGGCTATGCCCGAAAGATCCGCCGCGGCCCGGGCGCGGGCAAGCGCTTCCCGAGCGGGTGCGGTGTGGCCGCGGCGCAGCGCGATCTCGAACGCGACGAGCTCGCCCCTCGCCGTCAGCATGGCCGAAGCCGCGCGGAGGTCGAGCTTGTCGAGCGCTTCGCCCGCTTCGGTCACCCGGCCGAGCAGGAGCAGCCGGCGGATCTGAAGGAGCGCGGCGTGAAGGGCATTGTCGTAATCGCCCAGGGCGCCGAAGGTGCGCCGGGCCTCGTCGAGTGCGTGCGTCGGCCATCGGAGGTCGCGCGATGCGAGCGCCACCTCCGCTTCGGCCGTGGCGCAGCGTGCGCGCTCCACGCGCTCTCTAGAGCCGAACTTACGCGCCGCGCGCCGCAAGAGCACCTTGGCTTTCGCGAGCTCGCCGAGCTGAGCCATGGCGATCCCGCGCAGGGCGAGCGCGGGCGGGTCGTGCCGAAGCGCGATCAGCTTGAGCGCGCGCAAGGGGTCGCCGGCCTTGAGTGCCCTCGCTGCCGCCGTGACGAGCGAATCCATGCCGCATCTTATGCGATCGGGCGCCGCCCAAACCCGTCACATTTGTTACTCACGGTTCCCCGTCGTTGAAAGCTAACCTGCGGCCGTTCTATAAACCAACCAGCAAGGAGAACGGCAATGGCGGATATTCTGCATAGAGTCGGAATCAAATCGTCCCTCGATGAAGTCTATAAGGCATTGGCTACGCGTGAAGGCGCGGCCGCGTGGTGGACGAGCAACACGAAAGGGGAAAGCAAGGTCGGCGGAGTGCTCAAGTTCCGCTTCAGCGCCGGCGGCGCCGAGATCGGCGGCTTCGACATGAAGGTTCTCGAGCTTCAGCCTGCCAAGCGTGTGCTATGGCAAGTGATCGACGGGCCCGGAGAATGGATCGGCACCAAGATAAGCTTCGATCTCAAACAATCAGGCGACCATACCATCGTCCTCTTCAAGCACCAGGGCTGGAAGGAGCCGGTGGAATTCATGCACCATTGCAGCACCAAGTGGGCGATCTATCTGATGAGCTTGAAGTCGCTCGTCGAAACCGGGAAAGGTACCGCCAACCCGAACGACACCCATATCAGCGGCGACGGGCCGGACTGAGGGCTTATTTGACCTCGCGCGGCACGTGCGCGTAGATTCGATGCGCTCGCGGCAGGCCCGAGACGCAAAACCTAGGGGAGGGAACGCGTATGAACCTGGCGACGCCAATCAACGTTTCGGCCAGCGCCACCGGCGGCGCGGACGTCGACGTGAAGCTGGTGCTGTTCGTCGACGAGGAGGTTCCGAACGAGGATTGCATCCAATTGATGAAGGACCTGCAGACGGGGACGCGGAGGTGCGTTCTCGGCCCCGCCAAGAAAGGCGACGCGGTCCTCACGATCCTGCTCGCGGTGGCCCCGTTGGTCGACGGGCAGTTCGAGGCCGAATTCAAGCTGACCCACCCCGACCTTCCGGACGGATCGCGCACGCTGAGATTGTCGGGCGACGTCGACGGGGACGCGAAGAGCATTCGGCGGAACATCGCGCTGGGGTAGGAGGAATCGTGGCACGCAAACGAATCGTCGGACTCGTTCTCTGCTCCATCGGATTGCACGGAATCGCCTCGGCCCAGACCGATCCCCAGTCCGCCAAGGACGTCATCGCCAAGTTTGCCCCGGACCTTTCGATTCCGGACTCGCCTGCGGCCGCCGCGCTCGGCATCACCGCGTCCCAGGTCGTCATGCCTCACGATCCCCGCGAGCTCGCCGTCGCGCTTTCCAACGTATCGGGCGCCCGATCGGGCCAGGGCGCGGCGTTCGACGTCTCGCCGATGCTTCTCTTCGCGGGACGCTCCTACAGCATCGGCGAGTACGAGCAGAGCACTTTCCTGCGCGCCGCGATCAGGACCACCGTCGGCCTTGCCGGCGGCAAGAAGACGATCGCGGGAAGCGACTATTCCGGCACGGGGATTTCGCTGTCCACGGTATTCCTGAACGCCGGAGACGCGGTGCTCGACCAGGAGCTCAGGAAATGCGTCAACGACGCCCAGGCGTCGTCGGTAGCCCTGACGGCGCCGGTGAAGTTCGAGAAACCCGACACCAAGCTGGGGACGTCGGAGGTCACTGAGATCCCGATACGCGAAGAAGACGTGCTCAACGATCCAAAATTTGCCGCGGACGTCAAGAGATGCTTTTCGCGCGCGGACGCGAAGAACTGGAACCGCTCTAGGATCGCCGCCGGCTTTTGGACGACCCGCTTCGATCCCGTGACCCCGGGGCTTCCGAAAGCGACCGGCGGCAACACCGGCTGGCTCACGCTCCAGTACGGATTCGACGGCTTCAAGCCGCTCGCGAACAAGGATGTCGACGCCGCGAGCCGCTCCCGGAGCTTCCTCGATCGCCTGCAGACTCAAGGCTCCCTCGTGCTGCATTACCGCTATACGCACGGCGCGTCGGATGAAAGCCAGATTCCCGCCACCGGCGGCTTCCCCGAGGTGAACACGCAGTTCCTGGCGACGAGGTTCACTTACGGAAGCGAGTCCCGCGCGGCGTTCGCCGAAATCAGCCGGACCCGGCAGGACCTCCAGGGCTCGGTCACCGGCCGGACCGGGGGTGCGGTCGGAGGCAGCTTCAGGATCAGCAAGGACCTGTGGTTCAACGTCGCTATGGGTCGGCGCGAGGATTTGTCGGTGAGCGGCACGACCGTCAGCGCGAGCTTCAAGTACGGGACCTCGTCCGAGCCGCTCGTGCCGAGCCGCTGAGCCCCCGGCCCCGCCTTCCCCGCTATTTCTTCGGTGCAGCACTCCTGAGGCGTGGATTTGCGCAGGAGTATAGTTCGCTCTTCGTCGCCTCGCCTACTCGGAGAATCCCAAATGCGTCCCTCCAGCCTTGCCGTCGTTGCGCTTCCGGTTCTCGTCCTTCTCGCGGAATGCGCCGCCGCCCAATCGCCCGCGCCGCCCAAGGTGCCCGAGGCGCTGCGCGCTCCGGCCGGCCAGTCCCTCTATCTCGAGGCTCTCGCCAAGGGCGTGCAGATCTACGAGTGCTCGCGCAAGGGCGACTCCGCCTACGAATGGGCCTTCAAAGCGCCGGAAGCCTCGCTCGCCGACCGCTCGGGCCGCTCGCTCGGCAAGCACTACGCCGGCCCGACGTGGGAGTCCGGCGACGGCAGCACGGTCGTGGGCGAAGTGAAGGCAAGAGATCCCGGCCCCAAGGCGTCGGCCATTCCCTGGCTGCTGCTCTCCGCCAAGGCGAACACCGGCTCGGGCGCCTTCGCCCCGGCCAAGAGCATCCAGCGCCTCGCCACGGAGGGAGGCCTCGCGCCCGCCGAGCCTTGCACCCAAGGCAAGCTCAAGCAGGTCGCGAGGGTTCCCTACACGGCGACGTACTACTTCTATCGCTAGCAGATCAGCTTCTCGGGTCCGGAGTAAACCGGAACCCGGGGAACGGATTCGGCTCGGCGCGCGGCCTGCCCGGAATGATTCCCTGCGCGATCAGATTCGCGCGGCTGTCGTAGTAGATCGAGACCAGCTCGGACGGCCGCTCGCTCGCGCGGCGGAAATCGGTCCAGCTCGCCTCCGAGGCTTCGCGCTCGCCGTGCCCGGTGCCGAGCTTCTCCTCCCGCCTGAGCAGCTGCGCCCCGGTGGACGGCGCCGCGCTCCGCGCGGCAGACTCGTCGGATTCGCTCGCCCTCGGCCCCGAAAGCTGCTCGGGTTGCTGAAGGTCCAGCGGGCGGAGCGGCTGGTATTCGCGGAACACGGCGACGCCGATCACGCCGACGTTGCCCGGGCGGTCGGTGCGCGCCGCATAGCTGTCCGGCAGCGAGGTGAACACGAAGGCCGCGACCTCGCTCATGCTCTTGCGCCAGCCGCCGATATCCACGCTTCCCCAGGGATCGAGCACGTAGCCGCTTTGCCCGGGCGCAGCCGTTTCACCGGTGATCACGTTGATGCCGTCGACCGACACCACCGTGAGCACGCGAGCGCCGGTCTTGTTGGTGAGCAGCAGCGAGTATTTCGAGCCGGGCGTGCCCGGGACGTATACCCGGCCCCGGTGCGCGTGAACGGGAATCCGCGCGCCGGTAGCGCGGTCGAGCACCATGAGATCGACCAGGGCGCCGGCACGCGCCGCCCCCGGCAGCAGCGCGACGGCGAGCGCGACGAGCAGCTTCTTCATTTTCCTCTCCTTTCGGTTGAACACGCCGCTGTAAACGGCGGCCGAAAGGAAACGGGGTTAAGCGCGGGCGATCAGGAGACCGCTTGCTTGCGCGCGCGCGAAGCGTACGTGACTACCGTCAGGAGCTCGATGGTGAGGGTATCGACGAAGCCGGACGGATACCCGGCTTCCGCCAGCGCCCACTTGACGCGGTTGCCCAGGCGCGCCTTCTTGTAGATGTTGAGACGGTAAGCGCGCCCGAAAATCTCGATCCGCCCGAAGATGGCATCGTGCGTCCTGCGCAGCTTGTCGGCGGCTTTCTTCCCCGGGGACTCCACCTGGGACGGCGGAAACCGTTTCACCAGGTCGGCGACGATCGAATCGGCGAATTCGTCGACTTCCTTGACCTTGAACCAGTCACCGAACATGGGGAACCGCGCCGGGAAAAGATGGATTATTGCACACGGCGCAGAAGCTCCCGCAAGAGACGCTCGACGACCCCGGACCAGTCTCCCTCGCGCTCCTGCCGGAACAGCCGCATCGTCGGGTACCACGGATTGTCGCTGCGCGCGAGGTGGTAGCGCCAGTCCGGCCCGAACGGGATCATCGTCCACACCGGCACGCCCATGGCCCCCGCAAGGTGCGCGATGGCCGTATCCACCGATACGACGAGATCGAGGTGGGTGAGAAGCGCCGCGGTGTCGGAGAAATCCTTCTCGCGCTCGGTCAAGTCGACGAGCTTCATTCCCGGAGGCGGCGCGGCGGCCTGCGCCGCCGCTTCGCCCTTCTGGAGGCTGTAGAAAGTGACGCCCGGCGCCCGCGCCAGGGGCGCCAGCGTGGCCAGCGTGACCGAGCGCCTGCGGTCGGCCAGGTGCCCCGGATTGCCCGCCCAGGCGAGTCCGACTCTGAATTGCCGTGATCCTCCGGATTCGACGAGGGAGCGCCACTCCGCGGCTTTCTTCGGGTCGGCGCGGACGTAAGGCCCGTCCCAGGGAATGCTGTCCAGAGTCGTCCCGAAGATCCGCGGCAGGCATATCAAGGGCACGTGGGCCGCAAACGGAGGCAGGGCCTCTCCCTGAGCGACCACGCTCTTCGCGCCCTCGACGTCCTGCAGCAGCGTCTTGAGCCGCGGCGGGCATTCGACCGCGACCGCGGTGCAGCGCTTCGCCACGCGGGACGCGTACCGCACGAACTGCAGCATGTCGCCGTTGCCGCTCTCCCCGTGTATCAGAACCGTCCCGTCGATCTCCGCCCCATCCCACATCGGCTGCGGAAATCTCAGGGCCGGAGCGTTGAATGCGCTCATCCGCCAGCGCCACTCGTACTCGCTCCAGCCTTGCGCGTAGTCGCCCATGAGCAGCAGCAGCTGGGCCTTGCCGAAGTGCGCATCGGCGCGCTCCGGATCGAGAGCGATACACCGTTCGTAGCTCTTCAGCGCGTCGTGGTGGCGTCCCAGCTCGAGCTGGACCTTGGCGAGATTGTCGAAGGCTGCCGCGTCGTGCGGATTGTCCGAGGTCTGCCGCACGAGCCCCTCGAGCGCGCGCTCGAGCGCGCGAGCGTCGCGCGCGATCATGGCGTAGTTCTGATTGGCCTCCGGCAGGGTCGGGTCCAGCTCCAGCGCCTTGCTGTAGCAGCCCAGAGCGGCGTCCAGCCTGCCCTGCAGGTGCAGGACGCTGCCCAGATTGTTGTGGGCCCTGGCATGACCGGGCTCGCGGCGGATCGCTTCGCGGTAGCTCGCTTCGGCTTCGGCGTACCGGCCCGCGGCCTCCCACACCCGGCCCGCGGCGTAGTGGGGAGCGGCGGATCCGGTGCCGGCCGCGATCGCGCGGCGGGCGTAGCGCAGCCCTTCCTCCACATTCCTCTCGTCGGCCGCCATTCCGGCCATGAGGCACAAGGCGCGGACGTTGTCGGGAGAGCGGCGCAGGACCTCGAGACAGCATTCCCGCGCCTGCTCCAGCGCCCCTTCGCTGCGCGCGTCCTCGGCCTGCTGCAGCAGCTGCGCCGCCTGCGGGGAGCGCAGCATCGACTTGATCCAGGCGACGAGCATGCCCGGCCCCTACCCCGAGCGCAGGCCGTAAAGCATCGTGATATTGATGCGGCGGTTCAAGTAGCCGTCGCGGAAGCGCGGGCTGTCGCTCGCGTGGAAAAGATCCGAGTCGAAGATCACGGCGCGGTTTGCGCGATACGGGACTCGGACTGGGACGCTGCCGACCGACTCGAGGTACTTCTGGATCGTCGCCGAGTCCTTGTTGAACTTGGCGAAGCCCCAATCCTTGGGTGCGTCGTGGGTGTAGACGAGCAGGCCCCCGCGCTCGGAATCGAGATTCGCCCTGTCATCCGTGATCCAGAAATTGACGTTGACCGCCGCGGAATCGGCGTGGGTCCCCAGCGCCGGCAGCGTGCTGTCGCACTTGTATCCCCACATCATCTGCAGCGGCAGCCCGCGCATGACGCGCGGCAGGCGCTCGCGCAGCTCCCAGGCGAGGCGCAGCAGCAGCTCGGAGCAGAATCCGTCGTAGAAATAGGCGCCCAGATATCCCGGCTTGATGTTGTTCCAGATCGTGCTGTCCAGGCAGAACCGGCGCAGCGACTCGAGCGCACCGGGCGTCAGCAGATTGTCGACCGTCACGATGTTGGGCCGGGAGCCGAGATAGCGGTCCTCGATACCGCGAAAGTCGAGCGCAGGATCGACCAGCGGCCCCCGCGGAGGCGCAGCATCGTCGACGTGGATCGGGCGCTTGTAGGTGCGCGCGACCAGCGGGTGCCGGCCGGAATCGAAGGGCACGAGCGAGGAAACGTCGACCTTTCCCCGGATTTCCTCGAGCAAGGCACGGTAGTCGTCGAGGACCTCGCGGTACGCGGCCGGCAGCGCGCCCAGCTGCAGCAGACGCTCGAGCTGCTCGCAGTCGTGCCGCAGCTTCACTTCGTTGACCCCCATGTCGATCGGCTCGAACGCGGGGACGGGCTCGCGGGCGAGGCGCGCGCTCAGGTCCCCGTCCCACTTCTTGCCGCGCTTGAGCGTGGCGCTGCGCGCGAAGCTCGCACTGGCGCCCTCGAAGTCGGACAGCTCGAAGCGCGCGAGGCCCAGATTGAAATGCGCCTCCGAGAAGTCCGCGCGAAGAGCCAGCGCGCGCTCGAACCATCCGGCCGCGTCCTTGAAACGGCCGAGATCGCTCATGACCGTGCCGAGCATGCACAGCGCGTCCGCGTTGTCCGGCTGCAAGGCTATGGCCTGCTCCAGGTGCCGGACGGCGCTGTCCTGCTCGAACAGGGCGGCGTGCAGCACGCCGAGCTGCAGGTGGACGTCCGGCGCCCGCGCGCCGCGGGCCAGCGCCTCGCGGTACGCCGCCACCGCCTCGCGCTGCTCGCCCGCCCGCTGCAGGGTCTTGGCGCGAGCCAGCCAGGCTTCGCCGGATTTCGGCTCCGGCGCTTCCGTTCGTGCGGAGAAGAGCGACTTGAACAGCGCCTTCAGCATGGGACGCTCACTTCGCCGCCCTGATGATCTCGTCGAGCTCCTCGCCCTCGATATCGGTGTTGATCTGCATCCACAGCGGCAGGTGGTCCGACATCTGGAAGGTGAACGCGGTCTTGTCCAGGTCCGGGAACAGGTCCTTCGTGCCGCCGGTGTAGAAATCGACCACCCCGGCCTGATTGGAGAAACTCTGCGGGTAGTCCGCGTAGTGCAGGATCTGGTCGTAGCGCTTGTTCTGCGCGAGGTTGGTCCCGTAAGTCTTGCCCTTGAGCGCGGCGGGCAGCTGCAGGCCCTTCGAGGTCAGCGCCGCGAGCTGATCGGGAGTCTCGATGTTGAAGTCCCCGACCACGATGAGGTCCTTGTCTTCGCAGGTCTTCTCCTTCTTCTTCAGGTCGACCCACTCGGCGAGGGACTTGAGCTCCGCGACGCGGCCCGCGGGCGTGCCCCATTGCGCGTGCGCGGAGAGGAGGACGAAGTCGAACAGGCCCGCGCTGAAGGACGCCATGAAAGGCTCGCGCCACCATGCGAACTGGGGCAGGTACAGCTCCCCGACCTTGGTGCGCGGCGGAGTCGCGCTGGCGGCGAAACCGGTGAAGGCGACGGCCCGCTTGTCGTAGAGGAAGCCGATGCGCTCGTCGTTTCCCCCGGCGTCCTCTTGCGCATCCGAGTAGATCACCCGCCAGTAGGGCCCCAGTATGTCGATGACCCGGGCGAGATCGCCGAGGTTGTCGCGCAGCTCGGAGATGCTGATCAGGTCGAACTCGCCGAGGATCTCGGCGATGTAGTGGATCGCGGCTTCGCTGCGCGCCTTTTTCCCGAACTCGCGGATGTTCCAGGTCGCGATGTTCAGCGTCTCGTCGAGCTTGGAGGACGGGACCTGAGCCTTGGCGATTCTCTCGCGCAGGACCTTCAGGCCCTTGGCGATTTCCGGGGAAACTTTTCCGTGATTCACGATCCCCCCTTCCGGAGCGCCCGCCAGATCCGATCGGGCGTGGCCGGCATGTCGAAGCGCTCCACCCCCGCCTGGCGCAGGGCATCCGACACCGCGTTCATTATCGCCGGAAGCGAGCCGCTGACTCCTGCCTCTCCGACGCCCTTCGCTCCCAGCGGGTTGGTCGCGGTCGGCACCGGGTGCTCGTGAATCGTGAGGCCGCCCACCAGCCCCGCGCGCGGCATCGGGTAGTCCATGAAGCTTCCGGTCAGGAGCTGCCCGCTCTCGGGATCGTATACGGCGTGCTCGCCGAACACCTGCCCCGCTCCTTGGGTGATGCCGCCCTGCATCTGGCCCTCGACGATCTGGTGGTTGACGATATTGCCGGCGTCGTCGACCGCCGCGAAGCGCGTCACCTCGGCGACCCCGGTCTCGGGCTCGATCTCGACCTCGGCGACGTGGCAGCCGTTCGGGAAAGTGACGCCGAACTTGCCTTCGGTCTTCACGTCGAGCGCCTGCGGCGTGCCCGCGTATTTCTTCGCGAGCGCGAGCAGCGTCACCGCGCGGTCGGTGCCTTTGATGCGGTAGGCGCCGCTCGCGAACTCGATGTCGGCGGCGGCAGCCTCCAGCTCCTTCGCGGCGAGCGCCAGCCCCTTCTCGACGACCTGCTTGGCCGCGAGCTGCATCACGCTGCCCACTCCGAGGAGCGAGCGCGAGCCGCCGGTCGCGTTGCCGACCAGGCGCACGGCGGGATCACCGTTCCGCAGGCGGAAATTCTCGATGGGCACGCCGAGCACGGCGGAGACGATCTGCGCGTAGCTGGTCTCGTGCCCCTGTCCGTGCGAATGCGACACGGCGTACATGGTGACGCCGCCGTCGGCGCCGAAGCGCAGCTCGACCTGATCGGAGGGAGCGAAGCCCCCGCCGCTCGCCTCGATGTACGCGGCCATGCCGCGCCCCAGCAGCCTGCCGCGCGAGCGCGATTGCGCACGCCGCGCCGGGAACCCGGCCCAGTCGGACGCGCGCAGCGCGTCGCCGAGCACGCCTTCGAAATCGCCGCAGTCGTAGGTGAAACCGCTCGCGGTCTTGTAGGGAAATTTCGCTTTCGGCACGAGATTCCTGCGGCGCAGCTCGGCCGGGTCCACGTTCAGCTCGACCGCAGCCTGCTCGACCAGCCGCTCGAGCATGTACGACATCACCGGGCGGCCCGCGCCGCGGTAGGCGGCGCCGGGCGACTTGTTGGTGACCGCGAGCTTCACCCGCGCGCACGCCGCCTGCACGTCGTACACGCCGGTGAGGCAGGCGACGACGCCTTGCGTGTTGATGAACGGGCCGGTCGGCGCGAGGTAGGCGCCGAGGTCCGCGACGTAGGTGAAGCGCAGCGCGAGAAATTTCCCCGATGCGTCGAGCGCGAGCTCGCTCTCGCTCGCGACGTCCCTGCCCTGCTCGTCGGAGAGAAACACCTCGGAGCGGCTGCCGGTCCACTTCACCGGCCGCGCTATCCTCTTCGCGGCGAGCAGCACCGCGCAATATTCCGGGTACATGTTGAAGCGAACGCCGAAACCGCCGCCCACGTCCTCGGCGATCACGTCGATCTTGTCGTCCGGAACGCCCATCGTATAGACGAGCTGGCCGCGCATCCCGGCGGTGCCTTGAGTGCAGGCGTAGAGCGCGTATTTCTGCGATCGCCCGTCGTAGGTCGCGAGGCAGGCGCGCGGCTCCATCGGATTGCCGATCATGCGCGGATTCTCGAGTTCCAGTTTTACGACGCGTGCCGCGGTGCGGAACGCGGCCTCGGTCGCGGCCTCGTCTCCCGCGACCCAGTCGAAGGAGAGATTGCCGGGAAGCTCGGCGTGCAATTGAGCCGCGCCGGGCTGCAGCGCTTTTTCGGCGCTCGCCACCGCGGGCAGCTCGCGGTACTCGACTGCGATCAGCTCGGCGGCGTCCTGCGCGGCCTGAGGCGACTCGGCGACGACGCAGGCGACGCACTCGCCGACGTGGCGGACCTTTCCGTGGGCGAGCACCGGGCGCGGGGGCTTCTTCAGCGGCTCGCCGTGGCGGTCCTTCACACCGAGATTGGTGGGAACCGACTTGAAGCCCGCTTCGGCGACGTCCTTGCTCGTGAGCACGGCGAGCACTGCCGGCGCCTTGAGGGCCGCGGAAGCGTCGATCGAGACGATCTCGGCGTGCGCCCGGTCCGAGCGCAGAAACACGGCGTGCGCTTGGTTCGGGAAATTCCAGTCGGAAGTGAATCTGCCCTGCCCGGTCAGCAGGCGCCGGTCTTCCAGTCTTCCTTTCATGGCGAGGGCAGAATACCAGAACGGCTGCGGCATTCTGGAAGTGGAAAACCGCGAGCGTCTGTGCTAAAAGAGCCTCCGTGACCGCCCTTCGTCCCCGTCGCCGCGCCGCAGCTTGGCTCGCGCTCGCGGCCATGGCCCTGAACGCCGCCTGGCCGCTGCTCGCCAACGCGCAGCCCGCCGACCCGGCTGCGGAGATCTGCAGCGCGGCCGGCGGCAGCCACGCCGGCGGCGGCGCCCCCGCGACACCCGGCAAGGGCTATCACGCATCGCACTGCAACCTGTGCCCGTTCGGCGCCGAGCGCGGCGCGGCGATTCCCTACCTGGGGCAGCCGCCGCTCCCTTCGACTACCGCAGTTGCACCGACCTTCGCGCGCGCCGAAGCACCGCGGCCCGCGATAGCGCTCCACCCCGCCGCGCCCCCGCGCGGTCCTCCGGCCCTCTCCTGACCCTGCCGTTATAAGGCGCACGGCCACGGCCGTGCCGCGTGCCGCGCGCGCGCAGTCAAAAAATGCGCGCGGCGAAATCCGGAGAGGAAAGAGCAATGAACAAAGGACTTGCAATGGTCGCGAGCGGCTTCACTCTCGCGCTTTCGGCGGACCCCGTCCCGGCGTCGTGCGGCTCGGCGTTCTGCACGATCAACACCAACTGGGGCGTCCAGGGGCAGTGGACCGAGCCGGGCATCAGGGCCGACCTGCGCTACGAGTACATCAACCAGGATCAGCCGATGAATGGCAAGGACAAGGTCTCGGTCGGCCAGATCCCGATGCACCACGACGAGGTCCACACCGTCAACAAGAACTGGATCGCGACGTTCGACTACCAGTTCGACTCCGCGTGGGGGATCTCGGCCGTCATCCCGGTCGTCGACCGCGACCACCTCCACATCCACAACCACCAGGGCGCCCAGATTCCGGAAAGCTGGAACTTCACCCAGCTCGGGGACGTGAGGGTCCTCGCGCGGTACCAGTTCCCGGGCCGCGAGGGCACCGATCACACGCTGACTTCCTCGGGGATGATCTTCGGCCTCAAGCTGCCGACCGGAAAGTTCGACGTGACCAACGCAGAGGGCGAGCAGGCTGAGCGCCCGCTGCAGCCGGGGAGCGGCACCACCGATCTGGTATTCGGGGTTTATCTCCAGGGCAACCTGCCGTTGAAGGACTTCTCCTGGTTCACCCAGGCCCAGTACGTGGGCGCGCTCAACATGCGGGAGGAGTTTCGCCCCGGCGACCGCTTCACGATCGACCTCGGCGTGCGCTACGACATTTCGAACCTGGGCCTCATGCTCCAGCTCAACGCCCTCTCGAAGGCGAAGGACCTCGGCGCCCAGGCGGAGACCGACGACTCGGGCGGCACCTTCGTCTTCGTGAGCCCCGGGATCAGCTATTCGATTACCCGGAACCTGCAGGCCTACGGTTTCGTGCAGTTTCCCGTGTACCAGTACGTCAACGGCGTGCAGCTGACCGCGAACCGCGCCGTTGCGTTGGGGATCAGCGGCCGCTTCTGATAGTCCCGAAACATAAGGAGATACCGATGGACAGGCAACTTGCAGCGATCACGGGCGCCCTCGCCCTCGCGCTTTCGGTGGGGACCGCGCCGGCCCTGGCCCACGGCTTCGCGGGAAAGCGTTTCTTCCCCGCGACCCTCGCCACCGACGACCCTTTCGTCGCCGACGAGCTGTCGCTGCCCACCGTCTCGAGAAGGAAGACCGGGGCGAGCGGCGACGAGCCCGCGACGCTGGAGACCAATACCTCGGTCGACTTCACCAAGCGCATCACGCCGAATTTCGGGATCGGGCTCGGAGCAACGTACGTGAGCCAGAAGCCGGACGACGGACCGACGCAGCACGGCTTCGACAATTTCGCAGCCAACGTCAAATACCAGTTCTTCAAGAGCGACGAGCACGAGACCATCCTTTCGGCGGGCGTCGATTGGGACATCGGCAACACCGGGGCCAAGCGCATCGGCGCCGAGTCGTTCAGCACCTTGACGCCGGCGATTTTCGCCGGCAAAGGCTTCGGCGACCTTCCCGACAGCCTGCCGTACCTGAAGCCGTTCGCCGTCACCGGCAGCGTCGGGGTAGCGATGCCGACGAAATCGAGCACGACCACGGTTGCGGACGACGGAACCGAGACGACGACGAAGAACCCCAACGTGCTCAACGTAGGGTTTGCGCTCCAGTACAGCCTGCTGTACCTGCAATCGTTCGTGAAGGACGTGGGTCTCTCCGAGCCGTTCAACCGCCTGATCCCGCTCGTCGAGGTGTCCATGCAGAAACCGCTCGACGGCAGCGGGCCGACCACGGGCACCATCAACCCGGGGGTGCTCTGGGCCGGCCGGTACATGCAGTTTGGGCTCGAGGCGATCATCCCCATGAACAAGGCGACGGGAGGCAAGAACGGGGTGCTGTTCCAGATCCACTTCTTCCTCGACGACCTTTTCCCGAAGAGCATCGGCAAGCCAGTGTTCGGCGATTGACCATGCGATTCCTGTTCCGTGGTGCCGCCCTACTCGCCGCTCTCGCCTTGCCGGCCGCGGCGCTGGCGCACGCGTTTCTCGACCGTGCGGTTCCGGCGGTGGGCAGCAAGGTCCACGGACAGCCCGCCGAGGTGCGGCTGCGGTTCTCGCAGCCGCTCGAGCCGGCGTTCAGCACGATCCGCGTCGTCGACGCGGGCGGTGGGCAGGTCGACCGCAAGGACAAGCAACTCGATCCCGGAGACGCGTCCGTGCTGAAGGTCTCGCTGCCGAAGCTCGCTCCGGGGGTCTACCGCGTTCTGTGGCGCGTGCTCTCGGTCGATACGCACGTCACCGAGGGTGACTACACCTTCGAGGTGGCTCCCTGAGCGAATTCACCGTCACGGTTCGCCTGCTTCACTTCGCGGCCGCAATCGCGCTGTTCGGCGAGCTCGCGTTCCTCGTCTGGATTGCGCGGCCGGCGGATGGATCGCCGCGGATGCGCGAACGAGCGCACCGCGTGGCGGCGTGGTGCCTCGCCCTGCTTCTCGCCTCGGGCTTCCTTTGGCTCGCAGTGGAGGCGACGCGGATGAGCGGCCTGTCGCCCGCCCAGGCGCTGAGCCGGGAAACGCTGGGGACGGTTCTCGCCCAAACGCTGTTCGGCCGCGTGTGGATGATCCGCTTCGTTCTCGCCGCGGCGCTGGCTGCGACGCTGGTTCTGGCGCGGCGCCGCGCGGCGCTCGACACCGCGAACGCCTTGCTGGCCGCAGGGCTTCTGGCATCGCTCGCATGGGCAGGGCACGCAGCCGCCGAGCGGGGAGCCGATCGCGTCGTGCATCTCTCGGCCGACGCGGCGCATCTGCTGGCCGCGGGCGCCTGGCTGGGCGCGCTCCTGCCGCTGGCGCGCTTGCTGGCCGGCTCGCCTGCGATCGAGCTCGCCGAGCGCGCGACCCGGAGATTCTCCATCATGGGCATCGCCTGCGTGAGCGTGCTGATCCTCACCGGCACGGCGAGCGCCTGGTATACCGTCGGCAGCGTCCCCGCGCTTTTCGGCACGAGCTACGGCCTGTTGCTGCTCGCAAAGCTCGCGCTGTTCGCGGCGATGCTCGCGCTCGCGGCCGCCAACCGCCTGCGCTGGACGCCGCGGCTGCGCGCGGCCGGCGGCGAAGCCCTGCTTGCGTTGCGGCGCCTGCGGCGCAACGCGATCGCCGAGACCTCGCTCGGGGTCGCGGTGCTCGGCGTCGTCGGCGCGCTGGGCGTCACCGTTCCCGCGCTGCACGTGCAGACCGTCTGGCCGTTTCCCTTCACGCTCTCGGAGTGGCGGCTCGTGAGCGCCCATCCGAGCACCTATTTCCGGTCGCCGGTGCCCTACACCGCCGGCTCCATCGCGCGCGGCGAGCCGCTCTACCGCAGGTATTGCGAGACCTGTCACGGCGCCGAAGGCCACGGCGACGGCCCCGCGGCCGCGTCGCTCGCGGTGCGTCCGCCCAATCTCGCGGAGCATTTGTACCACCACCGCGAGGGCGACCTGCTGTGGTGGCTGCAGCACGGCATCGCCGGAACGCCGATGCCCGGATTCGGCGATCGCATCGGCGAGGACCGCCTCTGGGACCTGCTCAACTTCCTGCGCGCGCAGACCGACGCCGAATTCGCAAAGGAGATGGACAGCGGCGTAGGCGACTGGCGCCCGATCTCCGCACCCGACTTCGACTTCCAGATCGGAGAGCATCCGCAGGAATCGCTCCAGGGAGCCCGCGGCCGGGACGTGATGCTCCTCGTGTTCTACGAGCGCCCGCTGGCCGACGGGCGCCTGCGCGCGCTCGAGTCGGCGCAAACCGAGCTGCACCACGCCGGCGTGCGCGTCGTCGCAATGCCGGTGAATGCAGCGTCGCCGCCGGCGAACGCGCGCGCGGCCGGCGCTTCCATGATCGCGGACCGGGAGCCGCAGGTCGCGGCCGCCTACGCGCTGTTTCGCGGGACCGCGGCGCCGGTCAAAGAGGAGGTCGAATTCCTCGTCGACCGCGGGGGTTATCTGCGGGCGCGCTGGACGCCGGGCGAGAAGCCCGACTGGAGCCGGATTTCGGAGCTGATCGAGCAGGTCCGGATCCTGAACCGCGAAGGTCCGCACACGCCTTCGGGCGGCGAGCACGCGCACGCGGCCCATGTGCACTGACGTCGCGCTCCCGAGATCCACCCTTGCGATAAACTACGACCCTTCCTGAAGCGGGAGAACGGCGATGAAGCTCGCGAGCTACAAGACGTCCAAGGGCGCCGGGTACGGCGTCGTCAGGGAAGACGGGATCGTCGATCTCGCACGTAGGATCGGCAGGAAGTACCCCGACCTGCGCGCGCTGCTCGCCGGCAACGCGCTCGCCCAAGCGCAGAAGATCGCAAAGTCCGCAAAGAAAGCGGATTTCAAGGCCGGCAAGATCGCCTTTCTTCCCGTCATACCCAATCCGGGGAAGATCGTGTGCGTGGGCCTGAACTACGAGGAGCACCGCATGGAGACCGGCCGCGACAAGACCGAGAACCCGGCGCTCTTCATCCGCGTAGCCGAATCGCAGGTCGCGCACAACCAGGCGATCGTCATGCCGGCCGAGTCGACCAACCTCGACTACGAGGGCGAGATCGCTGTCGTCATCGGCAGGCGCGGCCGGCGCATTTCACAGGAAGACTCCTGGAAGCACATCGCCGGCTACGCCTGCTACAACGACGGCTCGGTGCGCGACTGGCAGCGCCACACCCTGCAATGGACGGCGGGCAAGAACTTCAGCCGCACCGGCGGCTTCGGACCGTGGATGGTGACGCGCGACGAGATCGCCGACGGCGAGGAGCTGACGCTGGAGACCCGTCTGAACGGCTATCTCATGCAGCACGCCACCACCGAGCAGATGATCCACCGCATCCCGCGGCTGATCCACTACATCTCGACCTTCACCTCGCTCGAGCCGGGAGACGTGATCGTGACGGGAACGCCGGGTGGCGTGGGCGCGCGCCGCAATCCTCCGGTGTGGATGAAGCCGGGCGACACGGTCGAAGTCGAGATCAGCAAGGTCGGCGTGCTGGTGAATACGATCAAGGCGGAATAGCGCTTCCGCACGGATTGCGGCGCACTGCGCGCCGATCTCCATGGCGTAGGGTTCTCACGATATTCCCGGCGCCAAGGCGGCCCCGTCGGGCGCGAACGTCAAGAAGCTCGTGCACGCTATAAGAAACCATAGCGCGCCGCCGATTCCGCGTGCGAATCAACGCGGTGCCTTCCAGTTGCTAATGCACCACCTCGTGAGTTCATCTCAACGGATTATTTTACGAGAGCGTTCTTACGGGAACGTGCGCAAAAAATATTCGGCAGCGCACTAAAATATTTTTCGGACTGTTTGGGCGTCGCGTTTTCTTGTAATGTCTGCAACTGGGAATCGACGCAACGCTAATGGCGACGCTCGCGTGAACTACCTCGTCAAGGCAATCAACGATCGCAGCGAGATCGTGGCGCTCGAGCTTAGCGCTTCGAATCCTTCGTCTGCGAAGGAGCTCGCGGCGCGCCAGGGGCTCAGGGTATTGGCGCTGCGACCGACGCTCGCCGGATTGTTCCGCTTGAGTCCCGCTCGCGCGCGGTTCTCCTCGACGCTCCTGTCGGTCGAGCTGCTCTCCCTGCTCGACGCCGGACTGAACCTGGTCGAAGCCATTCAGGCGCTCACCGAAAAAGCGTCGCAGCCCGAATCCCGCCGGGTCCTCGAGCAGATCCTCGGCGGCCTGCGCGACGGCATGTCGCTCTCCCAGTCGCTGTCGCGCATCCCGCAGCATTTCTCCCCGCTCTACATCGCCACCGTGAAGTCTAGCGAGCAGACCGGAAACGTGAAAGAGGCGCTGTCGCGCTACATCGCCTACCAGGACGAGATCGACCGCGTCCGGAAAAAGGTCGTCGCGGCGCTGATCTACCCGGCGATCCTCTCGGTAGTCGGCGGCTCCGTGCTTTCCTTCCTGATTTTCTACGTAGTGCCGCGCTTCGCCCGCGTGTACGAGGACATCTCGAAGGACCTTCCGGCATTCTCCAAGGTGCTCGTTTCGATCGCCCGCGCAGTCACGCTGCACGGCTGGCTGATCGCCGCCCTCATCATCGGAGCGCTCGTCGCGATCGCCTACGCAGTGACCGACCGCCGCCTGCGCGCCATGGCTCTGAGAGGAGCGTGGAGAGTTCCGAGCCTCGGCGACAGGATCAAGGCCTACCAGCTCGCGCGCATGTACCGCACGCTGGGCATGCTGTTGCGCGCCGGAATCCCGTTCGTGCGGGCAGTCGGCATGGTCGAGGGCCTGCTCGCCGAGCACCTGCGCGCGCAGCTCGCGTCGGCGAGGAAATCGATCGAGCAGGGCATATCGCTGTCCGCGGCCCTGACCGCAGCGGGGCTCGCGTCCCCCGTCGCGGCGCGAATGCTCGTGGTGGGCGAGCGCGGCGGCCAGATCGGCGAGATGCTCGAGCGGATCGCGCGCTTCTACGACGACGAGACTACGCGATTCGTCGAATGGTTCACAAGGCTTCTCGAGCCCGCGCTGATGGCCGTGCTCGGCCTGGCGGTAGGAGGCATCGTGGTCCTGATGTACATGCCGATCTTCGAGCTGGTGGGGACGATCCAGTGAACGCCGTCACGGACCCGGGAATCCTGCCCCTGACCGCCGAGGAGCTGGTGCGCGCGCGCGCCGAGCAGGCGCGGCTGTCGCGCCCGCTGATCGAGCTGCTCTACGAGCAGGCGGCGGAGGCGCCCGCGGTTTTCATGCGGCGCCTGTCCGAGACCTTCCGGCTGTCCTCGCTGACGCTCGACGAGATGCGCGCGTCGGCGCCGGACTTCGACGTCGTGCCCTTCGTCGAAGCCCAGAAGCGAAGCTGCGTCGCCTTGCGGGACGCTGGCCGCGCGCTCCAGGTCGTGCTCGGCGATCCCTACGAAGCGGCGAACCAGGACTGGCTGGAAGACGCCATCCACGAGCCCTTCCACTACCGCCTCGCGTTCCGGCAGGACGTGCTCGCCTACCTTTCCCAGCAGGAGGCCGGGCTGCGTGCGATGGACGGCGTGATCTCCGATTTCGAAGGAGGAGCGGGTCGGCGCGACGGTTCCGAGGAGCTCTCCATCGAGGCGATCGCCGAGAGCGACAGCCCGGTCGTGCGGCTGGTGAACTCCACCCTCTACGACGCCCTGAAGGCCGGGGCGAGCGACGTCCACCTGGAAACAGCCCCCGGCGGCCTTGCGATCAAATACCGGCTCGATGGGGTTCTCGTGCCCGTGGAGACGATCAACGGCATCGAGTTCGCCGACCAGGTCATCTCGCGCGTCAAGGTCATGGCGGAGCTCGACATCGCCGAGCGGCGCGTGCCCCAGGACGGCCGCTTCAAGGCGAGACGCAGCGGACGCGACATCGATATCCGCGTCTCGATCATGCCGAGCGTCTTCGGCGAGGACGCGGTGCTGCGCATACTCGACAAGCAGTCTCTCTCGGACCAGCTGAAAGGCCTCACGCTCGATCAGCTGGGTTTCGATGCGCGGACTATAGCGACCCTGCGTCATCTCGCGAGCCAGCCCTACGGGATGCTGCTCGTGACGGGACCGACCGGCAGCGGAAAGACCACCACGCTCTACGCGGTGATCACCGAGGCGAACAAGGGCCTGGACAAGATCATCACCATCGAGGACCCGGTGGAGTACCAGCTTTCCGGCGTCCTGCAGATTCCCGTAAACGAGAAAAAAGGCCTGACCTTCGCGCGCGGCCTTCGCTCGATCTTGCGCCACGACCCCGACCGCATCATGGTGGGCGAGATCCGCGACCCGGAAACGGCGGAGATCGCCATCCAGTCGGCGCTCACCGGGCACCTCGTCTACACGACGGTCCACGCGAACAACGTGTTCGACGTGATCGGCCGCTTTCTCCACATGAAGGTGGACGCGTACAACTTCGTGTCGGCCCTGAACGGCGTCATGGCGCAACGGCTGCTGCGCGTCAATTGCTCCGCCTGCTCCGCGGAAGACCGGCCCGAACCCGGGTTGCTTGCCGAGTCTCGTCTGTCGGAGCAAGACGCGGCGGATTTCCGCTTCCGCAAGGGCCGCGGCTGCGGCAGCTGCCGTGGTACCGGCTTTCGCGGCCGGCGAGCGATAGGCGAGCTCCTCGTGATGAACGACGAATTCCGGCGAATGATCGCAAGCCGCGTGCCCGCGCGCGAGCTGAAGGACGCGGCGCGCCAGGCCGGCACGCGAACCCTGCGCGAGGCGGCGCTCGAGCTGGTCCGGCGGGGCGAGACGTCCCTCGAAGAGGCAAACCGTGTCACCCTCGTGGCGTGAGTCGCTCCGCATAGCCCTGTGCCCCGACGGCGTGGCGTTCGCGCGCTACAGCCGCGGTCTGCGCAGCAAGCTCCTCGACAAGGGAACGCTGCCTGTCGACGCCGGACTCGCGGAGGAGCCCTGGCGACCCGCGCTCGCCGCGATGTCCAAGGTGCTGCAGGCCCAAACGCCCCGCGCAGCCGACGCGACCGTCGTGCTCTCGAACCATTTCGTGCGCTACGTGCTGCTGAAGGCCGATGCCCGCGTTTCGAGCCGGAGCGAATGGCTCGAATACGCCTCTCATCGCTTCGAGAAAACCTACGGCGCGCGCGCGCGCGCTTGGGATGTCCAGTTCGCCGAAACCGGAGCGGATCACCCGCGCCTCGCGAGCGCGATCGACAAGGCGCTGCTCGACGCCATCGCCGCGGCATTCCGAGGCAGCCGAGCGCGGCTGAAGTCGGTCCAGCCCTACCTCATGGTCGCCTTCAACCAAGCGCTGCCGTCCATCAAGCATTCCTCGTTCTGGCTCGTGGTCCACGAGCCCGGTCGCCTGCTGCTCGGCCTGGTCCGGGATGGATTCTGGCGGAGCGTGCGCGGCCGCCAGGCCGACGCGAATTGGCTCGAGGCGCTCCCGCAAACGCTGCAGCGCGAAGGCGCGCTGATCGCGCCCGAGGAGTCGTCCCGGGAGGTGGTGGTCTGCGCGGCCGGCGAGGATCGCCTCTACCAGATGGTCCGCGCATGAAGCCGATTCGCCTCGAGCTGGATCACCTGCGCAAGGCGCCCCCGCCGGCCAAGGTCAGCTGGCTGCTCTTCGCCGTCGCCGTGGCGTTTGCCGCCGGAGTAGCAACCGCTTACGTGCGAGCCCGGGTCGAAGTCGAGGCCAAGACCGCGCAGCTCGCGCGTCTATCCAGCGCGCGCCCCGCGCGCGAGTCGGGATCCGGCCCCGCCGTGCCGCTCTCCCAAGCGGAGTTCGCCGCGGCGCAGGACACGATCCTCCGACTGTCCATGCCTTGGGACAACGTGTTCCGGGCGCTCGAAGCGGCGCGCTCCGACGACGTGGCGCTGCTTTCGATCGAGCCGGATGCGGGATCGGGCTCGCTCAGCATCACCGGCGAAGCGAAGAGCTACCCCGCGGCGCTCACCTATGTGGCGTGGCTCTCGAACGAAAAGACCCTGAAGAACGTGCGGCTCGCGAGACACGAGCTGGTCGCGAACGAGCCGCGCCGGCCCCTCGCCTTCACGATTTCCGCGGACTGGAAGGACAAGCGCTGATCATGGGAAATCTGAAGACGCATTTCGAGCGCCTCGGCTGGCCCGGCAAGTCCGCGCTGGTCCTGCTCGCCGCGGCGACTGTCTTTCTCGAGACCGGCGTGAAGCCGCTCGACGCCCAAGTCGAGCGCCTGGACCGTTCGATCGAGCGCTCCGGCGCGCAGCTCCGATCGCCGGACCCGAACCTGATCCGCACGGCTTCCCCCTCGGCGAAGCTCACGGCGTTCTACCAATTCTTCCAGCGCGAGGAAGCGATCACGGACTGGCTGGCGAAGCTCTACGCCCTGGCCGAGAAGACGGGCGTGACGCTGCGGAGCGCCGAATACCAGCTCGCGAAAGGCCCGGGCAAGCTCGACCGCTACGAAATCGCCCTGCCGCTCTCCGGCGACTACGCGCGGATCCGGGCCTTCCTCGAGAACGCCCTGCTCGAGATGCCGGTGCTTTCGCTCGACGAGGTCCGGTTCCGGCGGAAGCGCGCCAACGATCTAGTCGTCGAGACCGACGTGCGGCTGACGCTCCACGTCCTCCGCCCATGAAACTGTCCTTCGTGCGTGACATTCCCCGCGGCGCGGCCGCGGTGGTCATCGCCCTCGCTCTCGTCGCGGGAGCGGTGGTCGGTCGCGACGGGGCTCAGGCGGACTCTCCGGCCGACAGGACGCCAGAGCCGGCTCCCGCGCCTGCAGCGAGCGCTGCGGCCACGCAGGCCAGCCTGCCGGATCTGGATCTCGAGAAGCTGAATCGCTCGGCCAGGAACGGCAAGATCACGGACCTGTTCGCCCCGAAAACCGCGATGCTCGCGCCGCCCGCCGCCGCTGCGATCGTGCCGTCCCCTCCCACGCCTCCGCCCGCTCCGACCACGCCTCCGCTGCCGTTCCGCTATTTCGGAAAATGGGTGGACGGAGAGAAGACGGTCGCATTCCTGTGGCGGAACAACGAAGGCTACAGCGTCGCCGCCGGCGAAACCGTGGACGGCTACCGCATCGAGGCGATCACGGAATCGTCGATCGATTTCACCTATCTGCCGCTCGGGAGCAAGCAGACGCTCCCGATCGCCGAGCCCAACTAGGGAGGGGAAGCCATGTCCAGAATGCTCGTACTGTCGATCGCGCTGGCGCTCTGCGCGTGCGCGGCCCAGCGCGCGTTCGACGAGGGACGCGCGCTGATCGAGGCCGACAAGATTCCGGAGGGTCTCGCCCGGATCGATGCGGCTTATCGGCTCAACCCTGACAAGAAGGCCTACCGCGAATATTATTTCAGGCAGCGCGACATCGCAGTACAGCGCGCCCTCGCGCTCGCCGACAAGGCGCGATTGGCCGGCCGATTCGACGAGGCCGAGTCCGCGTATCGACAGACCCTGGTCATCGACCCCGCGAACCCGCGCGCCGCCGCCGGGCTCGAGTCGCTCCGCATCGAAAGGCGGCATCGCGTCCTTCTCGCCGAGGCCGAGGAAAGCTTCAAGAAGGGCGATGATCAGAGCGCTCAGGCGAAGGTCAAGGCGGTCCTGTCCGAGAACTCGAGCAACCGTGAGGCGCAGCTCATGCTGCGCCGCCTCGAGGCGAAGACGTTCAGGGCGGCGAGCGCCGCGCCGCAGCTCGGCGCATCGCTCAGGAAACCGATCACGCTGGAATTCCGCGACACGCCCCTGCGCACGGTGTTCGAGATGATCTCGAAGAACTCGGGCTTGAACTTCCTCTTCGACCGCGAAGTGAAGCCCGATTCGCGCACCACGCTCTTCGTGCGCAACACCAGCCTCGAGGACGTGATTCGCTTCATCCTCGTCACCAACCAGCTCGAGCGCAAGGTGCTGAACGAGAACACCGTGCTCATCTATCCCAACACGCCGGCGAAGGCGAAGGACTATCAGGAGCTCATGATGAGGAGCTTCTATCTCGCCAACGCCGACGTGAAGCAGATGGCCAACATGGTGAAGACGCTCGTCAAGACCAGGGACATGTATATCGACGAGAAGCTGAACGTGCTCGTGATCCGCGACACGCCGGAGGCGGTGCGCGTGGTCGAGCGGCTGATCGCCAACCAGGATCTCGCCGAGCCCGAGGTGATGCTGGAGGTCGAGGTGCTGGAGGTCGCGTCGAACGTGCTCACGCAGCTGGGGATCCGCTGGCCGACACAGGCAACCGCGGGTGTCGCGGGCGTCGGCGGCGCGGGAACGCTCACTCTTCCCGAGGTGCGCAGCCGCGACCCGAACCTGGTGCGCTTCAGCGTCACCGATCCGCTGATCATCGCCAGCCTGCAGGAGCAGGTGAGCAAAGCCAACCTGCTCGCCAATCCCCGCATCCGGGTGAAGAACCGGGAGAAGGCCAAGGTCCACATCGGCGACAAGGTTCCGGTCATCACGTCCACCACGACCGCGACGGGAGTGATCTCGGAGTCGGTGAGCTATCTGGACGTCGGCCTGAAGCTGGACGTCGAGCCGAGCGTGTTCCTCGAGGACGACGTCGGGATCAAGATCGCGCTGGAGGTGAGCGCCATCACGCAGCAGGTGAAGAGCGCATCCGGCACCGTCACTTACCAGATCGGGACGCGCAACGCGAACACGACCCTGCGCCTCAAGGACGGCGAGACGCAGATGCTCGCCGGCCTGATCAGCGACGAGGACCGCCGCGTCGCGGACAACGTTCCTGGAATCGGCGATCTGCCCATCATCGGCAGGCTCTTCTCCAGCCACAACAACACCACCACCAAGACGGAGATCGTGCTCCTCATCACGCCGCGCATCCTGAGGAATATCGCCCGCCCCGAGTTCCGCTTCGAGGAATTCCCTTCCGGGACGGAATCGGTCATCGGCGCGCCGCCGCTTGTGCTGCAAAGCCTGTCACCGGTCGAGACCGCCGCGCCAGCGCCGGCGAGCACCGGCGAAGGAAAACCTTCGCCCGCATCCGCAGCGCCGGACCCCAAGTCGCCTCCCGTGAAAGTCATGCTGCAGGCGCCGGCGCAACTCGCCCTCGGCCAGGAATTCACCATTCAGCTCGCCGTTGAGGCCGCGGCGGATCTGAGAGGCGGCGCCTTTGACATCGCCTACGATCCCTCGCGGCTGGAGTTCGTGCGCGCCGATCCCGGCAAGCTTCTCGAAGCGTCGCCCGACGCGGGCTTCCGCGCGAACTCGCCCGAAGGCATGGGGCGACTCAACCTGAGCTTCTCCGGCGCCGCGGGCATCCAGGGCTCGGGCGAGCTAGCGCGCCTCACTTTCCAGGCGAAGGGCGCGCCGGGAACCCCCGCCATGAGGCTGGAAGCGGTCTCGCTCACCGACGGCGCGGGAAAGACGCTTTCGGCCCAGCTTCCCCCGCCGCTCAGCCTGCTCCTTCGCCCCGCAGCGCCATGAAACGCGCGATCGGCTTCACGCTCCTGGAGCTGCTGATCACGGTGGCGATCGTGGGCCTGCTCGCGTCGATCGCGCTGCCGCTCTCGGAAATGGCGGCGCAACGCAGCAAGGAGCAGGACCTGCGACGCGCGCTGCGCGAGATCCGGGAAGCGCTCGACGCCTACAAGCGCGCGGCGGACGACGGCCGCGTCGCCCACCCGGCCGACGAATCGGGCTATCCGCCGTCGCTCGCCGCGCTCGTTCAGGGCGTGCCGAACGCGAAGAGCGCTTCCGGGGGAAAGCTGTATTTTCTGAGACGCATTCCGCTCGATCCCTTCACCGCCGAGCCGGCCCCGCCCGGCTGGGGCCTGCGGAGCTTCGACAGCCCGCCCGATGCGCCGAAGCCCGGTAAGGACGTCTTCGATGTGTATTCGACGAGCCCCGGCGTGGGGCTGAACGGCGTTCCGTACAAGGAATGGTGACGGCGTGAACCGCGGCTTCACCTTGATCGAGCTCCTCGTCGCTCTCGCCGTGATCGCTCTGCTGCTCTCGATCGTGACGCCGAGGTACTTCGGCAGCGTTTCGAAGACCGAGGAGACGGTGCTCAAGGAAAACCTGCACCTGATGCGCGACGCGCTCGACAAGCACTACGCCGACGCCGGCCGCTATCCGGACGCGCTCGGCGACCTCGTGACCAAGCACTACCTGCGCAGCATCCCGGACGATCCCGTCACCCAGAGCAACGCAACCTGGGTCGTGCTGCCCCCGGCCGATCCGCAAAAAGGCGCGGTGTTCGACGTGAAGAGCGGAGCCAAGGGAACCGGGCGCGACGGAAAACCCTATGAGCAGTGGTAGATCGCGCCAGCGCGGCTTCACCTACCTGGTGGCGATGTTCGCGGTCGCGATCGCTGGCCTCCTGCTCGCCGTCGCGAGCGAGGTCTGGTCACACTCGCGGCAGCGCGAGAAGGAAAAGGAGCTGCTGTACGTCGGCGGCCAGTTCCGCGAAGCGATCGGCCTCTACTACCAGCGCACTCCGGGCGCGGTGAAGCGCTATCCGGAGAAACTAGAGGACCTGCTCGAGGACAAGCGCTACCTGAGCATGCAACGCTATCTGAGAAAAATCTACGCGGATCCGATCACGGGAAAATATCAGTGGGCAACCATCGCGGCGCCGGGCGGCGGCATCATGGGGGTGTCCAGCCTCTCGAGCGAGCGCCCCATCAAGTCAGGCAATTTCGACGAAGGCGACCAGAATTTCGGCGGCGCTTCGCGCTACTCGGACTGGAAGTTCATCTACGAAGCTCCGCTGGAGCGAACAGCTCAGCCCGCCGGCTGATCGCTCGCGCGTGCATGAGATCGTTGCTCGTGGTTGTCGTTGAGTCATTACATTCCAACGTCATATCGCTACAAAATTATCATGCTGCTTCGACATAATTCGTAAACCGAAAGTACTACGATGATGCCGTCATAAGCCATTCGGGCCGGGGCAGCTGGCTCCACGAAGGCCAAAGAGACCGAAAACCAGGGAGGTTTTATGCTCGACACGATTGCGCTGGAGCCCGTCACCCTCAAGACAGTCGATCAGTTCAAAGAGTGGACGCGGCGCAAAGTCCGGCCCCTCTTTCCTCACGAAACCCTCGGATGCGGCTACGGCCACTTGCACGCCGGCGGTGTCGGGCTCGACGGCGTAGTGACCATCGACTATCCGACTGGCCATTTGCACGGAATACGCAACAAGGCGGGAGGGATCGATACGCCCATCCTGCGCCGCTGGCTGGCGACGCGCGAGCCTCAATTGTTCGAGATCGATGATCCCTGGCCCGACGTCCCGGCGGTCTGGCTCGAGTCCTTTCGAGAGCACAGAATGAAAAACGCGGCTGCACTCGGAGTGTACGACACCGATCGCTGCATCGGGACCTATCATAGCTTTCACCGCATCCCCGGCCGCCTCACCAACGCGCACGCCGAAGCGCTTAGGCGGCTCGTGCCCGTCATGCACGAGGTTCTTTGCGGAGTGATCGAGCAGCTCACCCTGGAGAACGGGTTCGCGACCCGGTACGCGGGACTGAGCCTGCGCGACAAGGAATTGGCGCAATGGGTCGGTTTGGGCAAGACGAACGGTGAAATAGGAATCCTCACCAGCTTGAGCGAGAACACGGTCAAGCATCGCCTGACCGGAATCTTCGATCAGCTTGCCGTAGAGACGCGAGCGCAGCTGGTGTACAGACTGACCGAATACGAAACGAAGACAGCACCAGGCTTCGGCACGAGGATTCTTTGACCGCTGAAGGCGGCCGATGCGTTTCGTCGACGGCCGGCACTATCGTGCCTCGACAGCGCTAGTCCCACTCGAGTAGATTCCCGCGAAGACGGGATACGCTTCAGATAGGAGCTGGGGTTTAGACATTCCCGCGAAGACGGGATTTCAAGCGAACGCCGGTCGTAACCGTTCCCGCGGAGCGGGAATAGGCATTCGAAGGCGCGGCTTCGTGGGAGAAGCAATGAACAACAGCACCTGGTGGCTGAAGACGATCCTGTCGGCGAATTCGTTCGTCCGCTTGCGCGAATCCCTGGGCATGATCGTCCAGCGGATGGGGTTCAAGTTTTTTCTGCTTTGTAGTTGCTGTCCTCAGCTCGACGGCTTCGAAGAAGTCCGAGTGGACAACTGTCCGGCGGCTTGGTTGGAGCACAGTTCTGAGCGCAAGTGCGCAGGCGCCCTGGACCCGTTGCATCGCCAGGCACTGCAAGAAGAAACACCCGTGCTGTGGCGCGACTGGATCGAGCACTATCCGGACTATTTCGTCGCCGCGAGAAAATTCGGGCTCATGACCGGAGTCACTCACCCGGTGCACGGGCCGCTGGGGAACCGAAGCACGATCAGCTTCATCAAGGGCGTCGGCGGAATACAGGCGGAACGAGAGATCCTCGCCGCGCTCCCCGAATGCCAGCTCGTCGCCTGCTACGCCCATCGGGCCGTCGCGCGTATCGTCGAGAACGGGCTTGATACTTCAAGTACGAGCACGCGCCCTCAGGCGCTCGCGCCAGCGCTGACCTCGCGTGAGCGCGAATGCCTGAGCTGGGCGGCCACGGGGAAAACCGCGGCGGAAGTGGCCGCGACGTTGTCGCTGTCGGAGGCGACCATCATCTACCACCTCACCAAGGCGCGGCGAAAGCTCGCAGCGGAGAACTCGCGCCACGCCATCACCAAGGCAATCTCGCTCAAGCTGATCGCGCCGAGCTAGCGGCTCGCTGAAGAAGACTCTCTCTCTCAAAGGAGGGAGTAGCCCGACGTTTCTCTCCGCGAGGTCGTCGCTTTTTTCTCGCGCGCCTGGAATCGCTTTGCGCACTATAAGAACTTATAGCGAGCGGCGAAAATATTTTCCAAAGATCACTATAAGAAAAGATAGCGAAAACCGCCAACACGGCGTCGTCGCCCGTCACGCGGCCCGCGCTTTCCCATACCGCAAAACGATTTAGCGTGGAATCCTTCACAAGATTCTCTCGCGATTGACCCTCCGACACCGGATTCCGTAAGTTGCTCGCATGCGCTGATCAATGGCGCGAAGGGGGTGCCGTGCGGGCTTGCACGCCATCCAAGAGATCGGAACGAAGAGGGAAATTACGATGGACATGATCCGTGCACCGTGGGGATCGGAGTGTGCGCGCTTTGCGGTTGCTCTATTGTGCGGCCTCGCAGTCTCTCTGGGACACGCGCAGACGACCGTCGCGGGTTTCACGCCTGGCTCTTTCCAAGTTACTCCGGGCGGGGCCGCCACTTACACCATCCCGATCCAGGTTCCTCCCGGCATCGCCGGCGTGGAACCCAGCCTCGCCGTCTCTTACAGCAGCCAAGGCGGCAACGGTCTGCTCGGCATGGGATGGACCCTAGCGGGTCTGTCCGCCGTCAACCGCTGCCCGCGCACTATCGCCCAGGACGGTAGCCGAGGCGGCGTCAACTTCGACGCCAACGACCGCTTCTGCCTCGATGGCCAGCGTCTCATCTCGATTGGGACAGCCGCGGACTGCGCAGGCGGAACCGAATACCGCACCGAGCTGGAGAGCTTCTCCAGGGTCATTTCCTGCGGCACCGCGGGCAACGGACCCGCCTACTTCAAGGTGTGGACCAAAGCCGGACAGATCATTGAGTACGGCAACACGGCGGACTCGAGGATCGAAGCGGTGGCTGCGATCAGTCCGGTGTCCTGGCCCGCGGGGACGGTACGCGTCTGGGCGCTGAACAAGATCTCCGACAGGAAGAGCAACTACCTCACGGTCGCCTACACCGAAGACAGCGCCAATGGCGACTACTACCCGATCGAGATCGACTACACCGGTAACGCCGCGACGGCGCCGGCCAGCTCGGTTCAATTTGTATACGCGACCCGGCCCGACATCGTGCCCGCGTACCAAGCAGGCGCACTGATGCGCACAACGCAGCGTCTGACGCACGTCAAGACCTTCAACGGCCCTCCGGCCTCGAACAAGCTCATTCGCGACTACCAGATCGCGTATGACTCGAGTCCGACCACCTTTCGGTCGCGAGTGGTCTCCGTAACTGAGTGCTCAGCGGCGACTCAATGTTTGTCGCCCTCGACGTTTTCCTATCCGTCCGGAACACCGGGTTGGACTGCTGTTTCAACGCCCGTTCCTGATTACATCTGGACGCGTTGCGCCGGCTGCCAGAGCGACGGCCGGCAGCTGATCGATGTGAACGGAGACGGACTACCCGACTTGGTCGTCGCCTTGTACGAAGAGGGGCCGCAATCGTACAAGGTGTGGCTCAACACCGGCGCAGGGTGGCAGCTGGCTCCGTACGCGCCGCCCGACTACATCTGGGCTCGCTGCGCCGGCAACACCTGCCAGAGCGACGGTCGGCAGCTGATCGATGTGAATGGAGACGGACTCCCCGACCTGGTCGTCGCCTTGTACGAAGCGGGGGTGCAATCGTACAAGGTCTGGCTCAACACCGGCGCAGGCTGGCAGCTCGCTCCGTACACGGTGCCCAACTATATCTATACACGCTGCGCCGGCTGCCTGAACGACGGCCGGCAGCTGATCGATGTAAACGGAGACGGACTGCCCGACTTGGTGGTCGCCTTGTACGAAGAGGGGCCGCAATCGTACAAGGTGTGGCAGCTGAACATGCCACAAGACGTGATCAGCTCTTTTACGAACGGCCTAGGGAGCACCACGACGGTGGGCACCCAGCCCCTCACCAATGGGAGCGTCTACACCAAGGACAACCCTGTCACCTCCTACCCCATCTTGAGTCTTCAGTCGCCGATGTACGTGGTGTCCTCCTCCACCGTCAGCAACGGCGTCGGCGGAACGTACCAGACGAACTACACCTACGCAGGTGCCAAAGCTGATCAGCTCGGACGCGGCTTCCTCGGATTCCGCAACTTCACCAGCACGGATCCGCAGACCCAGATCACGACAGGCACTACCTTCCGCCAGGATTACCCGTTCATCGGCATCGGCTCACAGACGAAAAAGTCCACCTCAAGCGTGGTGCTCAACGAGGTCGACAACACCCTGGCTGCGACCTCGTTTGGCGGAACGCGCTACTTCCCGTACGTCTCTCAAAGCGTCGCCAGCGGCCACGATCTGAACGGTGCCGCGTTGCCGACGGTGACCACGACCACGGTCTACGACGCCTACGGGAACGCCACCAGCATCGTCGCCTCCACCGGCGACGGCTACAGCAAGACGACGGCCAACACCTACGCCGCACCCGACACCGCGAACTGGTTTATCGGGCGCCTGATCCGCAGCACCGTCACCAGCGTCACGCCATAGCGGAGATCAACGATGACCGGGACTAATCGTTTCGTCGAGCAGCTGAATTCGTCGATCGTCCGCGCGGTGCTGCTATGCGCGGCCGCGGTGCTCGGCGCCGGAGCGCACAACGCCCGCGCACAGACCACGGTCGCCGGCTTGACGCCTGGATCCTTCGGCGTGAATCCTTCGGGTGCTGCCACCTACACGATCCCCATCCAGGTGCCCCCTGGCATAGCGGGTCTCGAACCCAAGCTCGCCCTCGCCTATAACAGCCAAGGCGGCAACGGTCTGCTCGGGATGGGCTGGTCGCTCTCGGGGCTGTCTAGCTTTCAGCGCTGCCCGCGGACCCTCGCCCAGGATGGGGCCAGGGGGGGCATCAACTACGACGCCAACGACCGCTACTGCCTCGATGGGCAAAGGCTCATGTCTATTGGGACGGCTTCCGATTGCGCAGCTGGAACCGAATACCGAACCGAAGTGGAGAGCTTCGCCAAGGTGATCTCCTGTGGAACGGCGGGCAACGGCCCGGCCTTCTTCAAGGTCTGGACCAAGGCCGGACAGATCATGGAGTTCGGCAACACCCCAGACTCTCAGATCGAAGCTCAGGGCAAGCCCACCATCCGCGTCTGGGCGCTGAACAGGATCTCCGACAGGAAGAGCAACTACCTCACGGTCATCTACACCGAGGACAGCGTGAACGGCGATTTCTATCCCTCGCGGATCGACTACACAGGAAACACCGCAACAGGCGCTGCTCCAAATGCCTCGGTGCAGTTTGTGCCGGACGCAGCGATCCGTTCTGACGTCGTCCCCGCTTATGTCGCCGGCTCGGTCATCAAAACCCTCAGGCGCTTCGCCTACGTCAGAACGTATGTAGCAAGCAATCTCGTCAAAGAATATCGGCTCGCCTACGAGTATGGCACCGGGACCGGCCGCTCTCGGCTGACCCAGATTACCGAGTGTCGCAGCGACGGAGCGTGTTTGCCAAGCACTAACTTTCAATGGGTCGACGTCTCACCAGGTTTCGTCCGGGACGACTCCTGGGTGATTCCGGGCGGTACCAGCAACTTCACCGTCGATGGCGCCGACGCCGGCCTGCGCATAGTGGATCTCAACGGCGACGGCCTGCCCGATCTGCTGCACTCGGTATTCAGCAACAACGGCTGGTACGGCGGCGGCAATATCCAGCGCGCCTACATCAACAACGGCCACGGCTTCGACCGCGACGACTCCTGGGTGATTCCGGGCGGTACCAGCAACTTCACCGTCGATGGCGCCGACGCCGGCCTGCGGGTGGTCGACCTCAACGGCGACGGCCTGCCCGATCTGCTGCACTCGGTGTTTAGCGGCACCTGGTACGGTGGCGGCAGTATCCAGCACGCCTACATCAACACCGGCCACGGCTTCGTTCGCGACGACCGCTGGGCGATTCCGGGCGACGCCAGCAACTTCAGCGTCTATGGGGCCGACGCGGGCTTGCGCGAGGTGGACCTCAACGGCGACGGCCTGCCCGATCTGCTGCACTCGGTATTCAGCAACAACGGCTGGTACGGCGGCGGCAGTATCCAGCGCGCCTATCGAACAAATAGCCCTTTTATCAAGCCCGACACGCTTCTGTCGACCGCTAACAGTCTGGGCGCCACCACATCGATCACCTCCAGGCCCCTGACGGACAACAGCGTCTACACCAAGGACAACCCGCTCTCCTCCTACCCCATTTTGAGTCTCCAAAACCCAATGTACGTGGTGTCTTCCTCATCCTCCAGCAACGGCATCGGAGGAACGCAGCAGGCCAACTACACCTACGCAGGAGCCAAAGCCGATCAGCTGGGACGCGGACTCCTCGGATTCCGCAACTTCACCGCCACCGACCCGCAAACGCAGATCAGCACCAGCACCACCTTCCGCCAGGACTATCCGTATATCGGCATGGCCTCGCGAGTGGACAGGACCGGCCCCGGCGGCGCGCCCCTCCTGAGTCGGGTGGACAACACCACATTCGCCGCTACGGCTTTCGGGGGCACTCGTTACTTCCCGTATGTTTCGCAAAGCGTCACGAGCGGCAACGACCTGAACGGGGTTGCGTTGCCGACGGTCACGACCGCGACGGTCTACGACGCCTACGGCAACCCCACCAGCATCGTCGCCTCCACCGGCGACGGCTACAGCAAGACGACGACCAATACCTACGCTGCGCCCGACACCGCCAACTGGTTCCTCGGGCGCCTGATCCGCAGCACCGTCACCAGCGTCATCCCTTAGACCACGCCTCGATGAGATCCCAATGAAACCCAACACATCCTCGCTCTTCACTATTTCCCTCCTCGCGCTTGCCGCGTGCCCTGCTCTCGCTCAATCCGTGCGCATCGAAGGCTCGAGCGCCGGGCTCACCATCAGCCAGGCGGCGGCGACCGAGTTCAGGCGCAGCCACGACAAGGTGGCCCTGAGCGTGGGCCTGAGCGGCTCAGGCGGCGCCTTCGCCAAGCTCTGCCGCGGGGATGCCGATCTGGTCCACAGCGCCCGCCCCATCCTCAAGGCGGAGATCGGGGCTTGCGGCAAGGCCGAC